>Ga0209541_10004060_pt1 | contig 26249 bp, 32 predicted proteins | sample RifCSPlowO2_01_FD_184027 | JGI IMG/M metagenome (GOLD analysis project Ga0209541, IMG submission 184027) | Groundwater microbial communities from Rifle, Colorado - Rifle CSP2_plank lowO2_0.1 (SPAdes) (version 2) | ecosystem: Environmental > Aquatic > Deep subsurface > Groundwater | place... | reverse complement strand
TAATCATCAATTTTTCTTCCAACCAAATCGTCTTTCTCGCCGTGAATCATGAGTAAAGGGACGTGAATGTTCTTAATAATCTCAGGGAAGTTATAGTTATCAAAATCCTTCCAGAATTGCGGGCCGATTCTGACAGGCGGCGAGTCATCGTGTTTTAACATGGACGTGCCATCAGGATTAAATTCACCTTTATCCTTGAATAGTTTTGCAAGCTGTCCCCTTGGATTTTTGCAGGAACTCAGCAAAGCAATTGCCTTTATTTCTTTATCACCGTTCGCAACTGTGACAGCTGTCCCAAAAGACATGCCAACAATCCCTATTCTTTTTGTGTCAACAAAAGGCAACTTCTTCACAATTTCTAGAGCAGAATTCAAATCCTGTACGTGTGTTGTTAATGTAGTTTTAGAAAAATTTCCTTCGCTTTCTCCACATCCTGTGAAATCAAATTGCAAAACTACAAAACCATTTTCAACAAGGGTTCCAGCAAGCTCATCAAACATGTTTACATTGTCTTCATTTGTCTCATGCATGTGGTAGCCAAATCCGTGGGCTAAAATCACTGCAGGTAGAGCCTTTTTACTTTTGGGTAAATGAATAATGCCAGCCAGTTTATTCCCGCCCTTATTTTTGAATTCAACTTTCTGCATCCTGCGCCTCCGGGACTGTGAACTCAGGTTGTTTAATTGAAGCAGTATTCCTAAACTCCCCATTTTCATAAATAACAAGTGACTTAAAATCTATGTCGTGTTGTGCAAGAACCCCCCTACCATGATATGTATTTCCTCTCCACTCTATTAATTCAACCACACACGCGAGGCCAACTGTTTGTATGCCAAGCCTATCCAACATCTCAGCTGTTGCCAAAGCCTTTTGGCCGTCTTCTACAAACCCATCAACCAAAAGCGCCCTTGGTTTTTCTGCCTCTTTAATTCGATTTAAATCCTCGTCGCTAAGGGAAATATCCCCTCCAATCCAAGACGCCTGTGCATAAACCTCAGCCCTTTTTTTGGCGGCCTTTGGTTCGTGAATTTTGTGCAACCATTTAGTCAATTCCCTTTCTACCTGGAGATGCTTCCTGCTTACCCTCCCACTAGCTGTTTTAGTTCCGTCTGGTTGAACAGGTTCCTGTACATACAAGCCTGTTTCAAACTCGCTTTGATCAAGCTTCGTACCTTTTTCCACGTAAATACATGATATATCAAAATCTGAAAAATCTGCCAAGCTCCCTCCTAACTTATGACCTTTGTTTGGGAGGGCAACAACAACATCAAAAATAGGCTTACCATCCTTTGTCCAATCAGAAGACATGCAGGTAAGAGCCATCCTCCTTACAGGACCATAAAACAGCAGGCGCTCTATAAAAACATAAGGTCGGCCTTCTTTGACACCTAACCTTACATACCTTTTAAAATCAGTCAGACTGCGCGGTTCTGTGGACATATTAAAATTTAACCAATGTTTCAAGGGGACAATCTCTAAGCCTTTCCCTGCCGTTCAAAAACCCCAATTCACCCAATGCTAGAGCGCCAACAACATCGGCTTTTAAAATGTCACAAGCAACAATAGCCGCCCCCATTGTCCCACCTGTTGCAACAATATCATCAGCTACAACAGTTTTTGTGCCTGGTTTTAAAACACCATCGTGATCACCTCTGTGCATTTCTAAGGCGTCTGAACCATATTCAAGGCCATACTGTACAATCACACGCTCTGGGGTAACTGTAACCCTATAACCTTGCATTTCAAAAACTTCCCTGTGCGTTTCGTCTCTGTCTATTGGGGAAACAGGAAGTTTGTTTACTTTTCTGGCCATGTAAAGTCCCAACGGCCTTTCTGGATCAATGATAGCAATTCCGGTCGCCATAATAAACCCCCTGGCATCTATGCCAACAATTGCTTCGGCGCCCATGTGATCCGCTTTCCTTCTAAGCTCTCTACAAGCCTCGTAAAGTATTCTACCTTTTCCGAGAAGTGGTGTTGCATCCTTGAATTGTATGCCTGGTTTTGGAAAATCAGGAACGTTTCTGAAATAATCTGCAAAGTTGATATCACCCATAAGCTACCTCCAACTCAAATAGGGAAATATTAGAACTAAATAATTTAAGCTTATTGAAGCTATAGGGGAAGCCTTCTGAGCGACCTGTCTGCGAGCCTCTCGTAGTCAATCAGCGAAAGCAGTGGACGTGTATGTGGATGCCTTTTCTCAAAGTCCTCGCGGCCATCTTGGATAGAAACAACAGTGGCTGCGCCAACAACTTGGCCGCCTTGAGACTCAATCAAATCGGCACATATGCCTAATTGTGTGTATGTCTCTGCCCAATCATCTAACAAGATCACCCTTTTTGGAGGCTCTTCAATCGCACCCCTTTCTATTGCAAGGATTCTGTGCTCGCGCTCTTCACCTTCAGGGCCTTTAACATATCGGCCTGTCGGATATCTTCTGCTTTCAAAACCTGCTGGTACATCTTCATCGCGAAGATATTTCATTATCTTAATGTGGCCTATATTATGCTTGTGATTTTTTACATTTTCCCAATCCTTTGGATCAGTTTTGGGAGTCAACTTCATTGCCAAAGCACCACAAAGTGCCCCAGCACCGGCTTCTGGTCCCCCAATATAATCTACACCGCCAGAGACAGCTTCTTCAAAACATGTTTCCAACCAGTTGACTAATGAGTATAATATATCACCTTTACGAAAAGCAGCCCTTAAACCAATAAGCCCATTACCGTTTGCTGAATGTTTTTGTATATAACCATGGACGGCGTCCCTAAGACCATCATATTCCCTGCCACCGTGATTTAAAATACTTACCCCTCTAGACGGTGTCTGAATAACATCCCCCATATTAAACTATGGCAGAGGTCAAATTTAAATGTGCCTGATCTCTGGGATTGTCTTTACCAAAAGCTGTTTAACCTACTCTCAAATGGCATAAATTTAACATTAGTAAAATTATCCAAATCTCTCAAACTCTGTAAATCCCCTGCTCTTATATTCTTCCAAGCGTCTATACAAAGTTGATTTTCCTATACCAAGTAGTGCAGCTGCATTTATCTTTTCCCCACAAGTTTTTTCAAGCGCTTTTAAAATTGCAAGCTTTTCTATTTCCTCTAGTGGCCTTACTTCATTTATAGTTTGCTGTATATCTTTGTCCTGCATTAAATCTGCTGCTGCTCTTTCAATATCCTCTACAGCTGGAGTAACAAGCTCCCCTAAAACAACAGATTCCTCCATCATGCTTTCCAATTCCCTTAAATTTCCAGGCCATGGATAAGTTTCCAACCTTCTGATTCCTGATATAGGGACTTTAGGCGGATTTTTTCTTAAAAGTTTTGAGTGCTTATCTAAAAAATATACGGCAAGAGGATGTACGTCTTCTTTTCTATCCCTTAAGGGAGGGATCTCTATGGTGAATTTTTTCAGCCTGTAATATAAGTCTCTTCTAAATGCCTTGGCATCCACCATTCTATCTAGTTTTTCATTTGTTACCCCTATTAACCTTACATTCACTTGTTCTGTCCTTGTGCCTCCAAGTTTTCTTAATACCCTATAATCAAAGAAATCTAGAAGTGCGGCCTGCCCCATCGGGGAAAGAATTTGCAATTCCTCTAAAATTAAGTCTCCCCCGTCAGCTGCTTTAAAATACCCATCTGTTTCCTGGTCTGCCCCAGTAAATGCTCCTTTTCTGTGTCCAAAAAGCTCAGAGAGCATTATGTGTTCGCTTAATCCTGTTTTAGAACAGTTGTAAATCACAAATGGACCTTTTCTCCCCACACCCTCATCGTGTATATATCTTGCAACAAGCTTTTTCCCAGAACCTGTTTCACCTATCACAAGAGTATCTACTTTATTTCTAGCAGCAAGTCTGATCCTTTCCATCATGTCTTGGAATTTGTCGCTTCTTCCAACCATTAAAAACGGTTTGTTTGGGTCGTAACTAACTTCAGTTTCATCATCATATACAATAACACCCGGCGCTCCATCAACAGGCTCTTCCAATCTTTCAGGCATATTTGCAAGTCTGGCAAATCTGTTTTCTTCAGCCTCCCTTAGATATACCGCACTAATATTGATCTCTATCCCCAAATCTTTTTTTGCCTGATTTAACGGATAATAACTTGTTGCTTTTCCAAACCCAGCCTCTCGAACATCGTCCATTGTTGCTGCTGGGTTTTGTTTTAGCCATTCTATAAAATCTCCTTTTACCTTATCTCTTTCGGAGTCTGTTAGTCTAGTATATTGCCTGACATCTAAACCAACATGCCTTTTTGCAGTGGTTATTCTGCTTCTGTAAATATGATCAATAACAAATCTAAAATCATTTCTTACTTGCTTGATATCCACTTTTGGGTTGGCAAGTAAAAAATTATGAAACTCTTCAACTTTTTTTAATTCATCCCCTGTTAAAGGTTTTCCTTTGAGATTTCTAAGAGCCAGATCCACATTTCCACCAGGAACATAAGAACGATTTTCTATTGGGTTTACCCTCTCAACCAAGTCCAAATCCATTTTTGCATCTACAAGCCCATAACCAATATTTTGAATATTCCCGAATCCCAGTTCCATCAACTCTGTTGCAGATATGTTTGGATTGTTCGCTACAACATCCCTCATTTCCCTTCTTTTTTCTCTTAATCCAATAACTGTTTCGTCTTCTGCAACTAAACCAGTCAGCAAATGGTTTCTTACTCTTTCCAATGACCCATAAAATTTAAAACCAGAATGTGATTGTATTTCATCGAATTTTGTTTCTGGATCTTCTCTTAAAACTTCATGAAGTTTTTCTACATGTTCTAATTCAAATCTTGAAAGAGCCCTCCCAACAATTTTTCTTAACTCAGAATCAACATTTCCGTCTGGAGAATAGTCAAGTACAGGATAAATCCCCAGACCCCCCCCCCATTTGAGCCAAACTCACCAAGTCCTGGGTCTTCGGTCCTGTGTCTTGGGTTCCAATTTCGAGAATAGTTGGGGACAAATTTTCAGAAGTATCAATAGAGGCCTCAAATGAATCCACTGTTCCTTCATTAGAAATTGTGGTTGATCCGCCATTTAATCCATATTTTTTTAGTGCTCTGACAGGATCCAAATCAAATCTCTGTCTTAGAACGCCGCCATATCCAGCTTCTCTTATTTGTTCAACTGTTGCATTGGGATTTTTTCTTAGGTAAGATTCAAATCTTCTTTCAACATCTTCCCATGTTTCTTGAGGGTGGCCACCTCTTCCAAGTTTCGGGACACCAACAACCTCCCTGATATCATTAACCCTTCCTTTAAACTTTCCAACAAGCCACCCATATCCACTGTCATTTAATTCGGCTACTCCAGCAGTTGGATGTCCTTCCAAATACAAAAATGCTTCCCTTTCCCTACCTGAACCCCTATATCCTGTCATAACCCCTTAAGAATAAGAGAGAAAATTTTAAATAGGGATATTTTACAGAATCTGGCCACCAAACTAAACTTCCTTAATTTGCGGTATAACTTTCACTAATAGTTGTTTAACTTTCTCTGCGTTTACGTGAAAAGCTTCAAAAACCCATCTGGATTTACAATCTTTATCCCTTGAAAATCTTTCAGTTTAAGCAAATGCGGATCTCCAGTAACAATATACGAAGCATGCGCAGCTATTGCACACTCGATTATTTTGTCGTCGTCTGGATCATCTTTGACAATCTGGACTTTTTGGACAGGCCTGATAACTTTTGCATACTCAAGGATCAAAACTGTTTGGCTTTCTATAAAATCGTGGTCTTCTACAAAATCCCTTTTCAAAACATTTTCAAGCTCTTCCAATATTTCTGGAGAAGTAAAAACCTCTATTAGCTTGTCTATTGCAAGTTCCACAATTCTATGCGGTTTGCCTAACCAGAAAACAGAAGACACGAATATATTTGTATCCAAAACCACTCTAGGCCTTTCGCTTTCTTCCTTCATGTATTGTCCTCACTACATCCTCCTCTGATTTTATCCCAAGTTTTTTTGCATGGGCCTGTCCTAATTTAACAAGCCTCTCAAACTCTTTTTTTGGATCTGGAATATTTATCTTTTTCAAGAGGATAAAATCTTGCATCCTGCTCACCACCAATTGAGACCCTTCTTCTAATTCCAGTTCTTCCCTTATGTGTGAAGGTATCACAACCTGCCCTTTGGTTGAGACTATAGTCAATTCAGCCATATATATCACCTAAGAAAGTATTACTTTCTTACTTTATAAGCTTTGTATAACATTGTTATATTTATCTGGGATATGAGAAGTTAAGACCTAGATACCAATTTCTTCCAGAACCCAAACCTTAATTCGTGGTATAACTTTCACTAATAGTTGTTTAACTTTCTCCGCGTTCTCATGGAAAACTTTCAGAATTGCTTCCCATGTAACGGATTCTTCCCCTTCGCGCCAGCTATCTTGATTTATACAATGGCCTTTTTTTCTGTGCAACTTGTGGGATTCCAAGATCTTCTCTTTCATCCCTCCATGTTTGATATCTTGAATCAGCATTAAGAATACTTCTATACACATTAACTTTTGCGCTAACAACTTCATCCTTATCTTCTGATCCTTTTGCAAGAATTCCCCAACCATTAGGATCAACTATTAAACTAGTGCCATAAAATCTTGTACCTCTCAAATCCCCTACCCCTTCCTGCCCAACACGATTAATAAAAACAACAAAAAGATGAGCATCATATGCTCTGATCATTGCTTCATGTTCCCATATCTTTTGGCTTGTTGATGCAACTGTAGCAGAAGGCACAAACACTACCTGAGCTCCTCTTTCTTTTAATACTCTGAATCCTGCTGGAAAATGCCTATCATAACATACGTAGACACCAACTTTACAAAACGCTGTATCAAAAACAGGTAGACCAAGATCTCCTGGTCTAAAATAATATTTTTCATTAAATCCATCACCTAAAGGTATCTGAGACTTTCTATATTTCCCTAAAAAAGTACCATCAGCGTCGATAACAGCCGTTGTATTATACAATCTACCGCCATCTCTTTCATAGAAAGGGGCAACTATAACCATATTGTGTTTCCTTGCTAATTCCTGAATCCTAGTTACTGTTTGTCCATCATCTGGTTCGGCAAACTGAAACCAAGACTCATCAACCAATGCAGGGAAAAATGGACCAGAAAAAACTTCCTGTAATCCTAGAACTTGAACCCCCCCCCCAGCGGCTTCCGCAATAAGTCTTTCGTGTTTATCTAAATTGGCATTTCTAATCTCATCTAGAGTTTCTATATTCAGAGCCCTGTCATTGATTTTTCTAATTTGATCTTCTGTAAGCAAAGTACTAGCCTGAATAGCCCCTAAAACAATTTCATTATCCATAATCAATAGTCTTGTTGGATAGAAAGTTTTAAATCCTTTAGGTGCGCATTATTCCAGAACTCAAGCCTTAATTTGCGGTATAACTCTCACTAAAAGCTGTTTCACCTTTTCTGCGTTCTCGTGGAAAACTTTCAGAATTTGCTCCCATGTGACAGATTCCTCCCCCTCAAACCAGCAATCATAATCAGTCGACATCGCCACTGCAGCATAAGGTATTCCAGCCTCATTTGCAAGGGTAGCTTCAGGAGCAATTGACATGTTGATTAAATCAGCGCCCCAAGACCTGAACATCTTGCTCTCTGCTTTTGTTGAAAACCTTGGGCCTTCAATTGTGATCACAGTGCCTTTTTCATGGATTTTGTATCCTAGCTCTTTACCTGTTTTAGCCAAAATTTCTCTCAACTTTTTATCAAAAGGTTCGGCCATTGGTGTGTGCTTTGGGCCGTCGTTAAAATTGTCATGGAATGTGATAGATCTATGCCTTGTGAAATCTATGAATTGGTCCAAGATGACAAGATCGCCTCTGCCTATCTCTTCCCGCAGGCTGCCGCAGGCTGTGGTTGCAATGATATGCGTGCACCCTTCCTGCTTCAGCGCCCAAATATTTGCGCGGTAATTGACTTGTGTCGGTGTGATTGTATGTTTTTTCCCATGCCGCGCAAGCAAGACAACATCAACACCATCAATTTTTCCAGTAGTCAAAACAGAAGATGGCTTGCCATATTGTGTATCAACTTCCTTTTCCTGTGCATCTTTCAAAATCTTCGGGTCGTCCAAACCCGAGCCGCCGATAATACCGATTTTTACTGACATAGGTTTTCATTATTTATGATATTTATAAATCTAAGTTGCAATGCCTAGAACCTCTAAAACTTTCCTATTCGTTGCCCAAGATTCTTCTATTGCTTCTTTGGTAGATTGTATTGCTGCTCTAGCAGGACCTGTTCTTACTCTATCCACAAAATATCTAAACAATGCCATGAATTCGGGGGTGTTTTCGTTTTCTTCCAGACCATTAAAATGCCCAGCATCCGCACCTTGAACAGCCCTTCCTTGCCCTCTTCTGATAACAACACTTTCCATAGGTCCAACAACAAAAATTGGGTCTTCAATATCTGTCCTTGGATAATCTGCCCTAACACTTTCATACTCTTCCTTTACCGTCTTTTTCAAAGATGGCGGTCCAACATATCTCATACACTAGAAATAGAGGAAAATTATATAAGCCTTACCTAATCCTCAAAGCATTCCCTAACCAGCCTGTAAAGCCTCCTGTGGTATAATATGCTCAGATGGCTTGCGCCTTTCACGACGCGCCTGTTGTTGACACGGGAACCATTCCCATTGTTTCTAAATCTTGCGCTCTCAATTGGCACAAGCGCGTCGCTGTCGCCGAAAAGGTTTTCAACTCTGGTATCGCCAAAATCCGGATCTTTATTAAGGTCCTCCAAAAAATCGCTGCCTGGAATCATCTGCCTTAAGCATGGGACGCGCCTCACCAAATCATTCCCATATGGGATCCATCTGACCAACTCATCGATAACCGGTGTGCCGTAGTGTGGTGTTGAAACACATATTAGCGCATTGACCCTCCCTCTAACATCATCAGTCTGAACGACATATCTGCTTATCAACCCACCCATGCTATCCCCAAGGAGCACAATCCTTTGAACATGGTCAGGTATGTTACCGATAAACTCAGAAACTTGCTCTGCTGTGCGTCTCAAATCCTGGAGCGGTGGGATTCTTGGCGCAGTCAAATAAATTCCCCTTCTCTCCAATTGCCTTGCAAATCCGAAAACATAGGGTGCTTCGCCAATCTGGATAAAGCCTGGGACAGCAACAACAACATCCCTCGCAGTTGGTGGTATGGGAAACTCCTTAAGTGCGCAGACAGAATGCCCGCCAAGATATCTGGCTAAATATGAGGCATAGTCTTGAAGACTGCTAGAAACCATGTTTTAGTTTTGGCGAGCAAAAATAAATTGCTATTGTCATATCTTTTTTGATATTATTTTCTTCTGCGCTCTTTGCTGTGTGGTTTGTTCTTGTGGATTTTCTTGATGTGCAGGGAGTACCAGATTTCTATTGCTATGAGGGAAACTATTATCGCATTGAGTGGCATGAAAACAGAGTCGTTAATCAGGGTGCTGTAAGCAAGCAGGAATGAAATGCCAATAAGATGGTTGAATGCAAACTTCAAGTCCACAAGGCTTTTGTGCCTCCTGACAGCTTCAATTGTCTCAAACCCCCAGCCGAATATTAGTATTGCTGCGCCAATTAGGCCGATTAGTAGTATGGACATGTATTATATGTGATTTAGCTTATACTTATTTATCCACAAAATAAAGAAATCTATGGAACTAAGATATACAGAGCATGCTGAAGAGAATATAAAAGAAAGAGAATTAGACAAAGCTGTTATAGAGGACGTTATCAGAGACCCGGATAGAGTAGAGCATGGGAAATTTAATAGAAAAATAGCACAGAAAATGGTAGGCGTCAAGCTACTAAGGGTTATATATGAACAAGAAGGCAATGTTTATATAATAATCACAGCATATTATGCAGATCCGGAAAGGTATTAGATTATGAGAATATCATATGATCCAAGGGCAGATGCCATGAACATAAAATTCCAAGAAGGAAAATATGATGTTAGTAAAGAGGTAGCTGATGGAATAATAATTGATTATGCTAAATCTGGGAAAGTCATTAGAATTGAAATTTTAGATGTTTCTAAAAGGATGCCGAAAGACAGTATTAAGGACATAGTTATTGGAATGCCCACAGCATAATTATTAGAATAAATCATTCTCTTCAGGAATCTTGCTCACGGCGCGGAAGACAGACTCTTTACCAAATCCTTTCCTTGAGATGTCTGCGAGGCTGTCATCAAAACCAATATCGATGCCCTTAGAAGCAATCTCCCTCGCTATCCTAATGTCCTTCCTGCCCAAATCCGCTATAGGCAACTCATCGCTGAAAAACATACCAATCCCCCATTATTTAATATTCAAAGCCTGCCGCAAAGCGCGTTCATTGAACCCAACAATTATTTTGCCGTCAACATCAATTACGGGCACGCCCATTTGGCCTGACTTTTGCACAACTTCCTCTGCCTTTTCTGGATGCTCCTGCACATTCACTTCTGTAAACTTTATTTTATTCTCCTTGAGAAAATCCATCGCCTTGTGGCACCATGGGCACGTGCTCGTGCTGTACACTAAAACATTTGTCATATCTTAAGAATATGGATTTTGGGTTTATATTGATTCCTAAATTCTATTGCCGAACCTTTAATACCAGCCAAGACCAAACAATATACCATGGCATCAAAAGGAGGGTCACAACAGCCACGACACGTGTCGCAATGTAGGGCAGCAAAGGCAGTGTTTGGGTTGTTGGTTTTAATAGTTGGTCTGTATGCAGTTGCTGGCGATTTAGGAGCGCTAGGACCTAAAATACCAGTAAGCCCATGGTGGTTATTGGTGGTTATTGTAGGTTTGTTCTGGCTCTTGAAGTCAGCAGCAGGCGGCAAATGTCCGGCATGCAGATAAATTAGTTTTAATCTTCTTCTTCACTTTTTTTCGCCTTCTCGAGAAGTAGCTTTATCCAACCTTTTCCAGCCAACCATTTTAAAATATTCTTCCTCTGTTTCCACAACTTGAAATTCGCCAGGCAAAACTTCGAAGTAATTTTGGTGAGTTGATCTACAGACAACTTCTCCATCTATCACTTCCCCTCTTATCAAGTCACCTTGAAACAACAAGTCGCAATGGCCTCTGACACCAATTCTCCTAATTTGTCCATCCACACGCAATGTATAAGTTGTGACAGGTTCACTAAAGTGTCCAACTGTGGTTTGTCCAGCTGTTTTGATTTCCCCCTCTATGAAAACACTTTTGGCTTCTCCGTCCCCTTTAGGTAATAATCCAAGAGCAGCTTCCATTTTTTGTTTTGTTGCTTTATCTTCTGCTTCCCACTTAGCTTTTCTAGCTTTATTCGCGTCTTCCAAGGCCTTCTTAGGATCTTCCACGACTTTTGGAGGAAACACTTTTCTATGAATACCAGATAACCTAGTTTCCATTGGATCAAAAACACCATTAAGAACAAAATCAGGAATAATCAAGCCGCCATTTGCCATGTCGCCGACTATCTGCGATCTGTATCCTGAGTTTCTATCATTGTTAGCATCGCCATTAAAATCCACTATTCTGCGTTTGTATTTGATTGGTGATTTGGCTATTGATCTTGTTTCCCCTCGTTCTCCTATTTCATAGACAGAAAACATGGCACGCGCTTCTATTGTGGAGCCATCAAAAGCACAGTCCTGAAAGCTGCCGATATATCTACTTCCGCCGGCATCATACCTACCTACCAGGATTTTTGGAAGCACACATTTGGCTTTCATAAGATGTTTTCAGATGTTGGGCTTTAATCCTTATCGGAAACCAGAAAATGCGTTTTTAAGGCTTATCCTCAATTTACAATATGGTTTACAGTGTCTATTGCGCTCCACTAGCAAGAAGGACAAATTATAGATGGTTAATGTCACTTGCACGGGAAGCGATAGAAAGCGATGATATAAACCCAACTGTGAATGATGTACTGATTGGTGTGGTCTCAGCTGATAAAGCATTCAGGATCAACCAGAAAGATGAGGCTCTTGATGTGGCTAAGGAAGCTGGAGAGAGGGTTGGACCTTTATTCAGACAGGAAGCTAGAAGGGTCTTCAGGATGCATGGTGTTGATCAAAGAGTCGCGTCCGCCTTCGAGGAAACAGCGTATAGAGACACTGCCGAAAGATTGAGATATTCAAGGGGAGATGACCATGTATTATTGCTTTACAGTGATGGTCCTTACTATCACATATATGCGACGGAGTTTGAAAGCTTTTTGACTATGCATCTTGGTTTTCATCCAAGAAATATAATCGCAATGTGTGATCTAGCAGGAGATAGTCCTGAAGAGGGTATCATGGGTTTCACAAGATCCGCAGAGAAAACTCTAAAGAGGACGGGCAAATTTGGGAATGTGGTTGTGTATTATAGCGGATTTGGAGGCATTGATCCTGTAAATAATGAGATTGGCGGCTTTGTTTTTGCGGGTAGTGTGATTCCATACAAAACTTGGGCAACTCCTTTTGCAGATCATCAAGGAAATATAGTTTTTGTCAACGATACATCGTTTGCAGCTGCAGCGCATCTTGCTTTTAAAGATCTTGGTCTGTTGCCTGATAGGTCGATGGTGCTGTCTGCTTGTGGTCTTGATGAGGGTGGTGTGAGGAATTTATTCTCCAAATCTGTGATGAAGCAATATGGAAACCAGGAAATATATTCCCCTACAAAAATACAGCTGAATCACAAGACTGTAACAGTTGAGCCCATCACGTCAGGAGACAGGTCATTCGATGTCAGGTTACCAAAAGAATTTTGGACTGTTCTCCATAGACAACATCCTAAAAAAGTTGGCGCTGATTTCGATTATCTGCTGATGAAATATCCGATGAATGGGTTGTGATATGAGACCGGAGATTCTAGTTGTAACAGGACCAAGTTGCTCAGGAAAGGCAGCTGCAATAAGCAGGTTAAAAGAAATTGGGGCTTACAGAGAAAGCATAGACACTTCTGATGATATCCTCAGACCAGAAGCTGCCAGGAAAGGGATTACAGATGTGAATGGGTTGTTCTGGTTTGCTTCTCAAAACGGGCCTGAATATCTTTTCCAGAAAGTTGCAGATGTAATAGGCCTTCCTTATACTGGTTCTGGTGTCGTTGTTGGGTCAGTGAGACAGATTAGAATGTACGGACTTATGAAAAAAGCTTATGGCGATCAGTTGGGATTGTTGGTTTTGGCAGCTTCTCCTGAAACAAGATTCCAAAGAAGGCAGGCTAGAAAAAAATCAGGCGATCCAGAAAGCTTCGAGGCCTTTATACATCAAGAGGGAAGAGATGTGGAGATTTTTGGTATGGACAGGCTTTTTGAAATGGGAGATCATGCAAAATATCCAGATGGCTACACAATAGTTAATGAGGGCAACTTAGAGCGGCTTTATCAGGAGCTTGATGTGTTTTTGAGCGTCTAATGTTCGCCGATTTAGTGCTCTAACTTGTTTATTATCATGGTGTAAAAGTCCGTGGAGCAATACCAACCACAATCTATCATTTTGTCTACTGTGGACTTCAGCCCGGTTTTTGTGATTATTTTATTTTTCAGCAGAAGGAAGAGAAGGAAAACAGAGCCGACATTGTCAACCTTTTCTATCGAGGCCAAGTTCCTTAGTTTTTGGTCGTCGGTTACAATTGTTCCCTTTAACTTTTTGGCCAATTCCAGAACCTCTAAATCCGCTTGGTCCAAAGTCTTAATTTTTAGCTGGCCTATATCACATTCTTCCACTGAAAACAGTTTTGAATCGACCAACCCTTTCACATAAACAGCCTCCTCAAAACCCTTTTCTATTCCAACATCTACAACCTCCACGTAAACTTTTGATGGGATAATAAGCTGCGCATTTAAACCCCCCAACTTTTCAAGTACTTTTGCTTTACCAAGATAAATAAGTGTGACAGCATCAAAAACAAGTATCATGCCAATGCTCTCTCTATGTCTTTTTCAAGGGTCTCTTTATCTTTGATCCAAACAGTTTTGGAGGCCTTTAATTTATCTGCAAATGACCAAACATCTAGGCCAGCAAATTTTGCAGCAGCCAAAAATGTAAGTTTGCCTTTGGATAGCAAATCAACCGCTGTTTTTTCTCTCCATTCAATTAAAGACGTCTGAAGCAGCTTTCTGATGGCAGTTGATTTGTCCAAATTCTCAGATTCTATAAACTCCTCCAATTCCTTTTCCAATTCCACTGATAACCTTATAGACAAAGACGTTTCTTTCATACAATGTATACTTTGTGTTACTTATATAAAAAGATTGTGATAGTAAATATAACAATGTTATATCTACGAACACCAAACTTCACAACGTTAATTATTTAAATATACTCTCACAACAACTAACTAGAACTTTTAATGATTATTAAACGTTCACAAAATTTACTGGTAAACTCTATATGATGAGCAAAACCCCGCAAGAAATTGAAGTTTGGTACATAATCCCAGCGTTGAGAAGGGAGCTTGTAAAGGGTTTGATTGCCTCAGGCCTAAGCCAGAAAAAGGCAGCCATAAAACTGGGCCTTACAGAATCTGCTGTTTCCCAGTACCTAAGCGACAAGCGGGCAGCTGGCATAAAGTTCAACGAGAAAATAGCAGCCAAAATAAGCGAGGCTGTCAAAAACATCCTTGAAGGCAGCCAGCCAATAGGTGAAATTTATAGGCTAACCCAGCAAGTCAAGTTCGACACAACTATTTGCAAAGTCCACAACATGTACGATAGCGACGTTCCGCAAGATTGCAATGTCTGCGAGCTTTACGAACCAGCTGAAAATCTTGTTCATATAAAACAGCCAAAAAAGGAGGCAATTGTTGTATGAGTGAACAATACCTATCCACAGTGGAATCATTTAACAGGGAAACATTCGATTCGAAGAATGAAGAGAGGCACAGTTTCGATGCAGGCGAAGGCCTGACAGAGGTCGTGGTAAAAGAAATTTCCAGACAAAAAAACGAACCTCAATGGATGAGGAAGTTGAGACTGGACGCCCTTGCAAAATTCAAGGAATTGCCTACTCCAAAATGGGGACCCGATCTCAGTCATCTAGACTTAAACAAAATCAGATATTTCATCAGGCCCGACGCAAAAGAAAACGCAAAGAGTTGGGAAGAGTTACCAGCAGACATCAAAAACACTTTTGAAAGGCTAGGAATCCCAGAAGCAGAGCGCACAGCCTTGGCAGGTGCTGGAGCCCAGTATGAAAGCCAGGCCATCTACCACAACCTAAAAAAGCAATGGGAAGACAAAGGCGTGATTTTTACAGATTGTGACATCGCAATCAAAGAGCACCCAAAACTTTTCAAAGACCACTTCATGAATAGCTGCGTCCCGATCAGCCTCCACAAATTCACAGCTCTACATGCTGCTGTCTGGTCAGGTGGGTCCTTTATTTACGTCCCAGAAGGCGTAAAGGTCGACCTCCCGTTACAAGCATACTTCAGGATGAACGCAATCAAGGGCGGCCAGTTTGAGCACACTCTAATTATTGCAGACAAAGGAAGCCAGATTTTCTACATCGAAGGCTGCTCAGCCCCAATCTATAACCAAAACTCCTTGCACGCTGGTTGTGTCGAACTCCATGTAAAAGAGGGCGCGAGGATGAGGTATTCCTCTGTTGAAAACTGGAGCAAAAACACCTACAACCTCAACACCAAGCGCGCAATTGTTGACAAGAATGGGACTGTAGAATGGATTGGTGGAAACATGGGTTCAGGTTGTACAATGCTCTACCCTTGCTCGATTTTGAGGGGCGAGAATTCAAGGGCTGACCATATTGGCATAGCCTTCGCTGGAAAAGAACAAAACCAAGATGTCGGCGCAAAAGTCTATCACATCGGAAAAAACACAACATCAATAATCAAATCCAAAAGCATCAGTAAAGACGGTGGAATAACTTCCTACCGTGGTCTCCTGCAAATTGCAAAAGGCGCAACGGGGGCCAAATCCTCAGTGAACTGCGATGCTTTGATGATGGATAACTTGTCAAAGTCCAACACCTACCCTTACATGAAAATCAATGAGAGCAAAGTTGACATCGCTCACGAAGCAACTGTTGGAAAAATCTCCAACGAGCAAATATTCTATCTGATGAGCAGAGGTATTAAAGAAGAACAGGCTGTCCAAATGATCGTCTCAGGTTTCATCGAACCAATTGTAAAAGAACTTCCTTTGGAATATGCTGTAGAGCTAAACCGATTAATACAGCTTGAGATGGAAGGGAGCATTGGCTAGCCTTTTCTTTTGGAGTTATCAAACAAAACATTTACTTTCTATGACGCTAAAAACCCAGGTAGAAAAAGGGAAGTTGACTGAAGATTTGGTTAGGGAAATCTCCAAGCAAAAAAATGAGCCAAAGTGGCTTCTGGACAAAAGACTCGAAGCTTTCGAAAAGCTTTCCTCTCTCCCGCTTCCACAATTTGTCTACGGTCTTGGTATTAGCATCGATATTTCTGAACTCAACACAGAAAACATAGACCCTTTGGGATCCCTAGAAGAAAAACCAATCTTGACAGACAAACATGAAAAAGTCGTGGTTTCAGATTTTCATCAAGCCCTAAAAACACACGAAGATTTAATAAAAAAACACATGCTTTATAGGCAAGATGTTTTTGAAAACAGATTGGATGCTCTGCACACTGCTTTCTGGACACGCGGAACATTTATCTATGTTCCAAAAGGAGTAGAAACCTCGGTGCCAATAAAACACGAGTCTTTGTTGACAAAAAATACACAGATGGAAAACCTATTAATTGTCGCAGACCCGCTGAGCAAGCTGACAATTGTTGATATTGCAAAATCATCACATAAGGAAACAGGCTTTAGGAGCCAGCGTGTTGACATATTCGCAAAAGAGTCCTCAAAAATAGAATTTTCCTGCATCCAGAACTTGTCCTCAGTTTTCAACATAAGCCGCAGAAGTGCATTCATGAATAAAGACGCATCAATTGACTGGATAATAACCGACATCGGTGGAAGCGTCACAAAATCAGACGCAACCACATACCTACAAGAAGATGGTTCGAGTGTAAAAAATATCGGCCTGTTTTTGGGAAAAGAAAAACAACAGTTCGATTTCACAATAAAAGCTGTCCACCTAGCGCCGCATACAGCTTCGGACATGTTAACCAAAGGCGCGCTATCAGGCCGTTCAAAAACAATATACAGAGGCTATATACAGATCAAGGACACTGCCCCAAAATCCTCCGGCTACCAAAAAGCTGACATCCTTCTGCTAAGCCAAGAGGCAGAAGCGGATCCAATACCAAATTTGGAAATTGATAATAATGACATAGAAAAATGCACACACGGTGCCACTGTTGGTCAAATAGACAGGGACAAGATGTTTTACATGATGAGCCGCGGTTTGTCTGAGAAGGAGGCAATAAAGAAATTTGTCGAGGGCCTTTTCGAACCGGCTGTGAACAGGATAAAACTCGAAGCCATACAAAAAAACCTGACCGAAATTTTAGAGAAGAGGTTGGATGAGATATGACAATAAAAATATCAGCAGAAAAAATCAGGGAAGATTTCCCAATATTGAAAAGAAAAATAAATGGCAAAAAACTTGTTTACTTGGACAACGCCGCAACCTCCCAGAAACCAAAACAGGTTATAGGCGCCATAAAATATTTCTACGAAAATCACAATGCAAACATCCACCGCGGAATCCATCAACTGAGCGAGGAAGCGACCGACGCCTTTGAAAAAGCGCGCGAAAAGGTCGCGAAGTTTATCAATGCAAAACCAGAGCAAATAATTTTCACAAAAAATACAACAGAGTCAATAAACACAGTGGCTTACAGCTATGGCCTAAAAATAAAATCTAGCGATGAAATTCTAACAACAGTCATGGAACACCACTCAAATTTCTTGCCCTGGCAAATGGTGTCGCAGAGGACTGGCGCAAAATTAAAAATAGCAGACATAGAAGACGATGGGACGCTGAAGATAAAAGAGGTTGAAAGCCTTTCAAGCAAAAAAACAAAGTTGACGGCAGTCACCCACGTCTCCAATGTCCTTGGAACAATTAACCCAGTTAAAGAAATTGGAAAAATTGCCAAAGAAAATAACAGTTTATTCTTGGTTGATGGTGCACAGGCAGCTCCTCACATACCCGTTGATATGAAAGATATTGGCTGCGATTTCTATGCCTTCTCTTCACACAAAATGTTGGGGCCAACTGGCGTTGGCGTGCTTTATGTAAAAGATCCAGAAAACTTGGATCCTTTTCTTGTTGGCGGCGGCACAATAAAAGAGGTCTTCTTAGATAAAGAGGCTGTCTGGCAAGACCCGCCTTGGAAATTCGAGGGCGGCACCCCCGATATCTCCGGTGTAATCGGTTTTGGCGCGACAATAGATTATTTGAACAAAATTGGAATGGAAAACATAAGGAAACATGAAGAAACCCTGACAAAGTATGCATTAGAACAACTGGCAAAAGTAAAAAACATCTCAATCTACGGTCCGCGCAACACAAAGGTCAAGGGCGGTGTAATAGCCTTTAATATTGGTCAAATACACCCACATGATGTGGCGGCGATCTTGGATTCAGAAGGGATAGCTGTCAGGCCAGGCCATGCGTGCTGCAAGCCGTTGATGTCAAGGTTGGACATACTCGCAATGTGCCGCGCCAGTTTTTATGTTTATAACACAGAAGAAGATGTAGATGCCTTGGTATCTGGTTTAGAAAAGGTGAATAAAGTTTTCAAAAAATAACTTCGCATGCAGAAGATATGAGCCTAGATATGTACGCTGAAAACATCATGGATCACTTCAATAGCCCTAGAAATAAAGGTGAGGTAAAAGACCCGGAAATAAAACACAAGGAGTTCAACCCATTTTGCGGTGATCAGATAGAAGTGACAGTAAAGTTAAAAAACAAAAAAGAAATTGTGGAGATAAAGTTTCAAGGAAGTGGCTGTTCAATAAGCCAAGCCTCTGCATCCATGCTTACAGAGCTGGTAAAAAACAAAACCACAGAGGAGGTTAAAAAGCTTACCAAGGAAGATATACTGGATTTGCTTAACATCCCAATCGGCCCAGTAAGGATGAAGTGCGCATTACTCGCTTTAGATACTCTGCAGAACGGAATAAAGGTTTATGAAAAATATGGAAAACATAAGGAAAAATAAACGGGGGATTTATATGACACAAAATTTAGTTGTAAAAGACTTGCATGTAAGCGTTGACGGGACACCGATACTGAAAGGGATAAACCTGGAAGTGAGAGAAGGCGAAGTCAACACGATAATGGGCCCAAATGGCAGTGGAAAATCCACACTAGCCTACGCCTTGATGGGCCACCCAAAATACAAAATAGAAAAAGGAGAAATACTTATTAACGGCGAAAACATTGTTGAAATGCCAGTTGATGAAAGGGCTAAAAGAGGCCTGTTCCTGTCTTTCCAATACCCTCAAGAAATTTCTGGGGTGACAGTTTCTAATTTCTTGCGCACAGCCCTAAACTCTCTACGCGGAGGAAAAATATCCGTGATGGACTTCAAAAAAATACTGGAAGAAAAATTAGACCTGCTGAAAATGGACCATGCCTTTGGAAGGAGGTATTTGAATGAAGGTTTTTCTGGCGGCGAAAAAAAGAAGGCGGAAATCCTCCAGCTCGCGGTTTTGCAGCCAAAATTCGCAATCCTTGACGAAACAGATTCTGGGACAGATGTCGATGCCCTGAAAATTATCTCTAACGGCATAAACCTGGTTTCCAAAGCCCAAAAAATGGGCGTGCTCCTGATCACACACTACGACAGGATCTTGCAGTACATTAAGACAGACCATGTCCATGTGCTGGTTGACGGAAAAATAGTAAAATCCGGCGGTCCCGAACTTGCAAAACATATAGAAAAAGAAGGTTATACAGCTTTGAGAGCCTAGAACCTAAGCCGATTACTGTCAACTTCAGCCTAGAATTAGCAAATATATACAGCCTAGCACAATTATTATTAATGTATAGACACAAGCTGTTGTTTTTGGTAGCCTTCACAGTGTTTTTGGCTATTTCAATCTCTGTCTCTGCACTCACAACCTCACCACCTTCTGGACACCGTGATTACAGCCCAAGGATGGAGTGTAACAGCAATAACTGCCTGCTAACATGGCTAAGGGCCGCCCCATCAAATACAGTCGACGTATATTACCAGCTATTAGACTCAAAGGCAAACCCAACTGGAAACGAAGGCGTTTTAGCAACAGGAGTAAAAGCTGCAGGCAATTACGTGGTTGCAGGTGCAGACAGCTTCTTTGTTTTTTGGATAGAGCAGGCTAATGAAGTTGATGGTGACTTTGACTATGAATATTATAGGGGACGGTTAATAGACACAAAATCAGGGATTGCTGTGCCAAAATCCACAACAAATTTCGGATTTGCCCGCTGGCGGGAAGGCCAGATAATTGGGGCTTACGACTCTGCACTTAACAGGTATCTGGTTGCTTATGGAACAGTGGATACAGTATATTCAACATCTGCTTATGACATCTCAGTCGCTATTATAGATGCACAAATTGGAAATTATATAAACTCCCAGCGATATCTGGTTTCAGGAGACGAGATACCATCTTCTATAATATTTGACCCAAATTCCAAGCACTACATATTGGCTTATTTTGCTTACACTGGATCTTCCCCATTTTTTGGTTGGAATTTAAAGATCGCGGCAATAGACATGTTTGGTAACAGGGCGCTAAAGCCTGGGACACAAACACCAGTGGAGGCCAACATAGCAGGCGCAAATTGGGGCGGTAGTGTCGGGCCAACCGATACCCAACTGACAAGGATACCGGCTGATAACAAAGTGGTGATTGTGTTTCCAAAGTCTGGCGGTTTGTTCAGCCAGTATGTGATCCCAACAATATCATCCGGAAAAATAATTGATTTCTCAGTCTATCCACAGACACAAACTCTCACAACAATACCCACTTCCAGGTTAGCTGCAGCCTATAACCAAAAAAATAATAACATCCTGGCTGTCTGGTATAAATTTGAGGCGCCAGTAGGAATATATTCAAGGCTGCTAGACATCGCTGGCACTGGTCAGACAGTGGAGCAAAAAATCCAGATAACTGTTAATGATTCAGCATTCTCCTACCCTGTTGGCAGCCTGGTTTTCAACTCTGACATGTCCAGGTTCATCCTGCCATTTGCCACACAAAACAAAGTTGCAACAGTTTACTTATCCGCAGCAGGCTCGGTTGCAACAACATCCAAATTCACTGCGCCAACATCCACAACAGTCAAAAAGTTTACGCCAAAGGATTCCTTAACCAACACCCCAGTTGCAGACGGGTCGCAAAACTCAAACAACTTGGCCATCACCTTTGTCAACGAGACTGAAGGCCCAAAGCTTGTTGTCAACGCTTTATTTGCAAACGGCGATGTAAGCATGGTTGACATAAAAATAGAGGCAAACAACACAGCCACCGCAGTTGATTTGTCCACCGCAACAAATGTGGATAACACGCACCAAATATTCGTCCCAAATGCAAATGGTGGCCAAGGTGTGCGTGTCTGTCCGGCTGCAAAAACACTAAGCCAGATTGTAGCTGGGTGCGCAAATGAAGTCCTTTTAAAAACTGTTCCAGGTGAGCAGAATGGCATTTCTGTCGCTTTCACACAGTTCAAGACTGCTCAGGACACCTATGTGATTTCAGGCCTTACAGGCAGCGGCGCTGGTTTATACTTCGCTCCAGGGACCTCACCATCACCCACACCTTCCCCTTCTTCTGGACTCCAAACAAAAGCAAACCTCACAACCGAGCACACCGCAAACAATAACACTATCGACTTCACAGCTACATATACAGACAACAGCACAGGAATTGTGATACCAAACCCATATTGTAAAATAGAGTTTAGTGATATAGACGGCGGCTTCAACATGACCTATACACCTGTGTCTGGCGGTGGCGGCCTGAACAAATATTCAAGGGCATTTACCGCCACGGCATCAGGAATTTACAGGGTGGTAACATGTTCCAAAACCGGGTTCACAACAGAAGTCGCAAACAAAACATTTTCAATACAGGTTGCTGGTGTAGACAACCCGCCAACAGATGTGAATGCAATATCACCTTTAGATGACAGAGTATACAATAACACAGGCGACGTTGAATTTATCTGCAGCGCAAAGGATGACCACTTCCTAAATTCAATCAAGCTAGTCACAGACATCCCCAATGCAGAAAAGTCCAATCTAGTTTCAGGCACATCTAACTCTACAACATGGACAGTAAGGGCCATCCCAAAAGGCACATACAAGTGGTCTTGTGAAGCTGAAGATGGTTCTGGAAAGAAAAAAGAAAGCGCAAAGAGAACTCTAATAATCAATTTCACATCAACCGGAGCTTCTAGCTGTACAGAAGATTGGGCATGTGCACCAGAAAGCTTCGACTCGATAGCCTGCCAGGCTGACGGCACAAAGAAAAGGGCCTGTGTTGACAAGAACAATTGCAACAATGCTGTTCCTGTTGTGCCAAAACCAGACACACAAAAGTGTATACCAGCAACCGGTGCGAGTTGCCAAGAAGACTGGGACTGTAGACCTGTCGGATCCTGCACGAACAATAAACAATCCCTTGCATGCACCGACAAAAACAACTGCTCAAACCCAACACCTGTTGTAGAAAAGCCAAAATCAAAGGCCTGCGGTGCTGCATCAGGAACATCTGGTGGTGATGGGCTCTTCTCCAATCCGATTGTTTTAGTCTTGATAATCGCAATACCAATGGTTTTAGTTTTGTTCTTGATCATCAGGAAAAAGAGGAGAGCAAGCGCCGATGAAAGTGGTGAAGAAGACCAGAATTCAGAAAAATATGGCGACGACTCCGAACTGCGCGGAGGTTACGAAGAAGGCGGGGAAGCCGGTGAAGGCGAATACCAAGGGGAGCCAGGCGATGAAAACCAGGATGACCAAGGTGGAAGTGAGGATGAAGAGGAGAGGTAGTTTTAATTTATCAAACTCTGTCGATTTCTAATTTGTAAGTAATTTAAGAATTAGTTGAATACCGAAAAGCAAATAAAATTGTAACTAGTAAAACTAAAGCTGTCTGTCAGTTAGGAAAAAAAGAAAGCCCTAACTTTTACCCAAACAAACCTGCTAGACCGGATGCTGCCTCTTCTGCTTTCTTTCCGTCGTCTTCCTTCTTTTCTTCTTTTTTAGGTTCTCCACCACCTGCTGCCGGTGCGGCTACTGCTGCTGTTACAACAGACTGTTTTATTGCCTCGTCTATGTTAACGTCTTTTAGGCTTGAAACAAGTGCCTTTACCCTTGCCTCATCTGTTTGTGTCCCTGCTGCGTCCAACACTTTTTTTAGTCCGCCTTCGTCCACTGCTTTTCCAGCGCTGTGTAGGAGAAGAGCTGCGTATACTTCTTGCATAGTTTACCCCTCCGTTTTTATTTTGGATTGTAAAGTCTGCATCTCTGCGTTTGCCTTCTGCAGCAAATACTTGATGCTTTCCTCGTTCACTATCTTCCCATTTACGGCCAAGTTCAATGCGTTCTTGTAAGCCTTTGAAATGAAGAACTTTACATTTTCCTTTACCACAAAGTCTATACCTACTGATAGATTTAAAGCATTTAAGTACGCTGATTTTAGGTCGTCAACATATTTCTCCCTTGGTATAAACAATATGTCCTTCTTGTAAATCGTCCCGTTGTCCAAAACAGCTAACAAGTCCAAACCAATCTCCATCGGCTCTATACCCAACTTTGCCAATGCGCCAGCGACCTCTTTGCTGATTGTTTGGCCAGCCTTGACAACAACCGTGTCTTTTTTAACAGCTATTTTTGCGCCTTCAACAGATGCTGGTATACCTGCCTTCTGAAGATCCCCTATGGCAGGGCCTGCTGGCAAGCTTGTTGGTCCAGCTGGAATCAAAATATCTGCTGGCGCTATGTCACCTGCTTTTGCAGTCGCCTTTGATTTTGAGGCAGTTAAAATAGCCGCTAAGTCAAAAGGATTTTGGTCGCTGAACAGGAATGCAGGCTGCTCCTTCAAAAACTCTTTCAGCTTCTCAACACCTTCTTTCTTGGCGTCTTTCAAAGCCAGCTCAATCAAGCTCTTTTTCGCAACCTTAACTTTAGCCTTGCCTTTAAGCTTCTCCTTAATCGAGAACAGCTGCCTTGATGGGAGCTTGTACATATTCAGGACCCCCACAATCTGCTGCTTCTCAATCAGCGCCTTTAATTCTTTCACTGTCTCAATTTTTTTAGTGGAAACCATACTAGTTTACTCCTAATTCCATTACGCTCTGTTCAAGTTCAAAATAACACCCAGAAGGATTTTTACTTAAGTATTCCCTCAGTCTAACCAAATAGCCTACAGGATTTTCGTGTAGAGGTATAGCGCTTTCCAGAGATCTTAAAGTGATGTCTCTGTGAAAACGTCCATTGACTTTTTTGTTGGTTCTCCCAGATAGTTCTGGCCAAAAAAGAGGTAGAACGTCAATACTCTTTCCTGTTTTTCTATAATCTTCTTGTTTCAAGTGTATGGGATGATTTCTATCTACAACACCACCAGTATATACAACAGCTATGTCCACATCACCGCATAACTCGCTTCCACGTGAGACTGATCCTATAACGGCGAGAAGTCTAAAATCTTCCCCATACTGAGCTAACATTTCATCTGCAAATTCTCTTGCAATCCTCATTCCTTCTTCATTTGTGTATCTGTGTTGTGATGCATCCCTGCCTTCTCTAACCCCACCAATTTTTATTATGGACATATCTCCTATAATTTCAACGGCAACTTGATTGCCGGCCCCATTGTCAACTTCAAATACACTGCCTTTATGTTGTTCTTTCCTTTTGGCAATTTTTCTTTCACGAAGTTTACAAGAGCATTAACATTGGTTTCTATCTTCTGATCATCCATGGTTTCTGTCCCAACAATTGTGTGTATTACCGGTGTGTTTGTTAGCCTGACCTTGACAGTCTTCTTTGCCACCTCAGCAAAAGCCTTGATGTTAGCATTTGGCGGCAGCGGCTTTGGCATCTTTCCTAAAGGACCTAAAACCTGGCCTAAAGTCTTACCGATCAACGGCATCAATGCAACTTCACCAAAAAATGAATCATACTCGCTTGCCATGGACTTCAACCTTTTGACATCCTTGGACAAAACATCAATTTCAGCCTTCCTGACAACGAGGTCAACATCATCCTTCGCCGCAGCAGCCATGGCATCTGCAATCAAAACAATCTTTGTCGCCTTGCCCTTCCCCTCTGGGAGTAGGAAGTCCAGGTTCAGCTTATTTTCAGGCTTTTTCAAATCAACACCAGTAAGGCTAATAACAAGATCAAAAGTCTGGGAGAATTTCCTTTTCTTTGCCTTTTCCCTAGCTTCCTTTATTTTACTAAGAACATCGTTTTCTGTGGCCATAAAATCGACCTACTACCGAAGTAGTAATTGACTTATTCTAACAATTATAAGTGAAGATATTTAAAGCTTTCATCCAACCTTAGATTGTAATATGCCCTTTGCATTTGATGGATTTGTAAATGTTGAAGAAGCTCGAAAGTTTGGTCTAGACTTAAATAGTGTATTTAGTCCTTATGAATTATGGAATAGCAGAATGCCTAGGAATGCATATGCAATTTTTATTTGCCAGAGGTTCCCAAAGAACTAGAAGAAGTCCTAGAGCTTCCCAGATACAGACAGCTTGATTCTGATCCCAAGTTTGTTAAGAAACCCCTTTCTTGTGGTAACTAGAAAACTTATTGTTCTACCAAAGTAAAAAGTGATGGTGCGCATATATCCAATTTTATCTTATGACAAAAAAAGAAAACTTTAATTAAAGGTTTTGTTAGGTTGAACTCTCGAAGCTGAGTACCTCTTCAAATTCTTGCTGTGCTGTTCTAAGCGCTCTGACTCTGGTCGCCCCAGTCCTTGCAAATCTAGTTACAACATCTGTGAGATACGGTAACATAGTCGCTAACAATGTGATAACCTTTTCTCTTTCTACCCCTACAATATCTGCCCCTTGCTGTCTTTTTATCCAAAGCTGTTGGTTTGTAAATAAAAGCCCTCCAGAAAAGTGCACTAGTTCATCGGACGGATCAAATGGATGTGGACTATTTTCAAGAGGATATGATACTGCTTTGAAATCAACACCTGGAAGGTCTGCTTTCTTCCTTTCAATCGCTGCCCACAGAACGTTATTCTGAATGGCCAATTCATCAATGTCCTCTCTATTAAATCCCTGTGAATCATGTATGCTAGTTGCATGTACAA
>Ga0209541_10004059_pt1 | contig 26255 bp, 28 predicted proteins | sample RifCSPlowO2_01_FD_184027 | JGI IMG/M metagenome (GOLD analysis project Ga0209541, IMG submission 184027) | Groundwater microbial communities from Rifle, Colorado - Rifle CSP2_plank lowO2_0.1 (SPAdes) (version 2) | ecosystem: Environmental > Aquatic > Deep subsurface > Groundwater | place... | reverse complement strand
AATGCAAGAATTGAAGCGGAAAAGCATGACATCAAAAAAATTATGAAAGAGATGACGGCAATATACTGCAAATTGCTCGAGTAAATAGATAAAATGATGAAGAAGAGAAAACTTTCTTTTTTAATTAAATATCCACCAATTATTTAGATTTTTATAAATTAACAACGAAACATTTAAATATAAAGATACTTTTTAGATATCAAGTGATATAAAATGGTAACACAAACATTGCAATTCAAAGAATCTGAAATGATTAAAAAAGAAAATAATCAAACTAAAAGATACCCTAACTTAAACACTGTTTTAATTGTAGAAGATTTTCTTAAGGGTCATAGAGATTTACCTCTGAAAATTTCTGAAATTAAAAAACGACTTCCGAAACAAATCATGCATCAAACATTGCAAGTAATTTTAGAGTACCTTTGGAGAAGCGGAAAAATTATATACGGTCCCCGCGGAGTGCAATGGATATTCTCAGAACCAGAACATTTAAGAAAAATGTTTGATGGTGCTTTAGAGGTTTAGCAGTGTTTGCAGGCAAAGAAATTAGGGTTTTTTTGAAAGGTCAGGCTAAAGAAAGTTTTCTTGAATTAAAGAAAAGAGATGACAAAGAATCACAGAGTCTTTTAAATTCTATCAAACGAATTATTAATCTCTTAAAAGAAAATCCACAGTTTGGCGATCCAATAGCAAAAAGATTAATTCCAATAAAATTCAAACAGCAGGGAATACAAAATCTTTATCGTGTTGAATTATCTAATTATTGGAGATTGCTTTACACTCTTGAGGGAACAAAAGTTGAGATTTTTGCTTTTGTTCTAAACATTGTCGAACATAAAGAATATGATAAGCTATTCGGTTACAAAAAACATTAAGTTTTCTTCCTTTATAAAACTTTTATACACCATTATCATCTTACAGCAGAATATCTGATTTTCTTTTGGGTAAGATATGCCAATATCTGCTTAATGATTGGTTTTGCATATCCTTCTTCCCTAAATCTTCTGCTGGAAGTTCTTATGCATGTTGAGCTTATGTATTTTATCCTGCCTTTTCTCTGCAGTGCGTGCAGGAAATATGTATCTTCTGCCACGTTCATGTTTTCTCTGAATTTTGGATGAATCTTGTGGGAAAAAACTATCCCTCTTGCAAGCAGGAAGAAGTTGTTTAAGAAATTTCCAGCATCCCATACAACATCAGCAAATCCAGGCTCAATGGATTTTGTCATGCAAGTCCCGCCGATATATCCCTTATTGCAGTATAATTCTATTTTCTCAAGCATATTTTTTTTCATTGTACAGTCAGCATCAATGTAAACTTTGATATTCCCTTTTGAAATCTTTCTTCCATAATTTTTTGTTTTTGAAACATTATGATAGTAGACATTATGAACTTTAGAAGTGTATTTTTTGGCATTTAGATATGTATGATCATTGCATGCATCGCATACGACGATAACTTCATCAGGCTTTCTCTTCTGATCCCTCAATGATTTAAGGCACATCTCAATGTATCTCTCCTCGTTGTGAGCTGGAATAATTACGCTTATTATTTTTATCATTTTAATCTGCCTATAAATTCCTCCAATACTTTATTTAATTTTTCAGGTCTTCTTATTGGATTGAGATGATCCGATGCTTCGAAAATATTTATCTCGCTGTTTGGAAGCTTTTTATGAAGGAGCATAGATGCCTTTTTGTCGACTATCCTGTCAATATCTCCTGATATTAAAAGCACTTTTGCATTTATCTCATCAGCATATCCTAAAACATTGTAGTTAAGCATATGATAAAAACTCCATAAATATGAGCTTGCTGGAGTTCCCTGAAGATCTTTTAGTATTATTGTCATACCATTGTAATTTCTTAATTTTCTGTAATCTATGTATGCATATTTCTTCTTCTTGAATCTGGAAGCAAGTCCTCCAATCAAAAATGCAAATGACTTGAAAATAGGTGTAAGTAACGGCGCCAAGATGGATACAGGTGTCATCTGATACATTAGCGGATTATTTGGAGGAGTAGACAATGCAACTATCCCATGGACATTATCAGGATTATTTCTGCAGTATTCGAATGCAATCATCCCGCCGAGAGAATACCCCACAAGTATGACTTTCTTTGCATTTTCCTTAGTCAAAACGTGCTGTATATCCCTGCTGAAGCTGTTTATTGAAAACCTTTCAGGTTTATTGCGGGTTTGGGAATTTCCATGACCAAATAAATCAAATGCTATCACGGGGTAGCCAAGCTCATTAAAATGTTCCATAATTGGCAGCCATATTGTGTGGTTTCCGCTTAAGCCATGTATAAAAACCAATGCGCATTTATTGCATTTATTTTTATTTACGGTGTTTGTCTTGTAATACACCATATTCTCGTCAAAAGACTTAATCAGGAGTTCATGCATTTTAACCACAAGTATTTGCTGCACCAGAGCATTCCTCCGTCGCTGTAATAAAATGGCGTTTTGTACGGGCTTTCATTGTCGAACACTTCGAGAAAATTTTTATGTTTTTCAATTAGCTGTTTGTATTGAGAAATGTAATATCTAAAAAGTTCTTTATCTGTTTTTGAAACTACGTCCATATAACACAATCCCAAATGCGTCCATACTGTGCTCCCTTCATAATTCTTTGCAAAAAACTTAAGTAAGAAGTGTTTCTCTTCCTCTTCCTGAGAGTATTTAAGGGGGAACGGCAGGTCTAATTTTTCCGTTCTAATTGTTTGGATTGTCTTTTCTATCATTGTCTTGTCATCAAACAAATTGCACCAGAATGGGAAGATTTGAGAATCTCCGGTGATTTCATAAGAATAAAGATCCTCCTTAAAGTATCCGACCCAGAAGTATTTCTTAATCTTTTCCTTAAAATTATATCCTTTAAAAGGATTCGACAGCAATTCTTTTCTTCTGTTGGCTGATTCTATCTCATCTTTAAGCATTGCAAGAAAACAATTGTTATAGCATGACGACTGCCTTGGTACATGGTCCCTGATTGAAGAGAATTGAACCTTGCTTTTAACATAGCCATGCTGAATGTCGAGCACGATATTAAAGTATTTCATTATTTCGCTGTTAATAAACTGGCGATAAACTTCCAACAGATCATAATTTTTTGAAATGCGTATCGAATAGAGAAGCAGAGGAAGCGAATCAGGAGAATAGAAAAAAATATCTATAGGTTTTTTATTTGGAGTGATTGTTGTTGTAATCTTTTTGTTTTTTGAGTATATACCCAAACAGAACTTTAGAGTTTTTCTTACCTCTTCTTTATATCCTAAGTTATACAATGCTTCAATGCATAATGCAAAATCCCGTATATAAAATTCATTAAAATGGCCAGTACTTACCTGAAAATATTCTCCATTGAAGCATTCTTTTATAATCTGCTTGCATATCTCTTCGTCATTTCCTTCGTACTGCTTTACCCCTTCTTTTTCTACTGATAACCTTCTGGCAAAAATACGCATAGCTTCCTTAAAAATAGTGATAACTGTCATGTAATAAGAAAATTTAAGGTAGTTTATAAGGATTATTATGAAGCAGGCTTTTTGACAAGCAAAAAAGTTGGACTTTTTTGACGTTACTCGTATGACTTTGCGAAGCAAATGTCATACTTAGTGTATTTTCGTCAACCTTACAAAAATCTACGGATTTATCAAAAACCACCTGTCAAAAACATGTGGAATGTTGCTTCGAAAATAAAATTAATGTGGTTTTTGATGCAAAAAAATACTTTGCATTTTTTGCACACAAAATTCATTAAATTTTGTTGTGCTCAAAATTCTACTAAAGTGGTTTTTGGAACACAAAATTCCATATTGAAAGTGATATGCTAGTGGAATTTTGTTGTTTGAAGTTCACGAATCTTTGATTCGAGTAACCTTTTTTAAAGGGCTGAAAAAAACGGACCTGGTGGGACTTTCATAACTGTACCAAATAACACTAAATTCAGCACTTCGGTAACTTTAATGTTATTTGCGCATGACTTTACGCAGTAAATGTCATGTCCGATGTGTTTTCGCCAACCTTTTGCTTGCCAAAAGGCTGCTGTCAACTGGTATCAGTTGTTTTGAACCCACGGTAACCACATTACCCACTCTAAGTGATAGGAGTGTGGTGCCATATTTGCCCCTATAAGTCCAGGCTAGGCGACAGGTCCTTGTATACTCTGGTTGAAAGGGATTATATATAAATATTGAGATATTTTTCTCCTCAAAATGATTATAAAACGAGAACCTGAAGATTTTATTGTAAAGGAAATAAATCATTTAGACATTTCTGGAGGGAGTTATAGCTATTATTTATTAAAAAAGATAAGGTTAACTACTCCGGATGCAATTAAACTAATCTCAAGAAGGCTAAAAATTGATGAGAAAAATATCAATTATGCAGGAAACAAGGATAAAGATGCTATAACTGAACAGTATATTTCTATATTAAATGGTCCAAAAACAAATATTAACTCAGACAGCATCGGAAAAAACAGTGAAAGAGGAAATGATGTAGAGGGATATGGGGGAAAATATGGAGAGAGATATGAAGAGAAATATGAACTTTCATTTATCGGAAGAGGAAATGAGAGACTGACATTAGGCAGCTTGGAAGGGAATTATTTTGAGATTATTGTTAGGGAAGTTTCTGATGATTTTGATAATGTTTCTGATAATCATTATTCTGTTCCTCAGGTTTTTGTGAATTATTTCGACGACCAGAGGTTTGGGAGGGACAATAAAAACCATATATTAGGAAAGATGCTTGTTAAAAAACAATTCCGTGAATTCTGCAGCACATTGTGCATTGAAGTATTTAATAATGATTATGTCGGTGCGATAAAAAAGAATTTTGACAGGAGAAAGCTTTTATTGTTCATTCACGCATACCAATCTTATCTGTTCAATGAAACAGCCGATAAATATCTTGAAACATTTGAAAAAGTCAATTTTCGCAAAATTATGTACTGTCTTGGCAAACTAAACATCCCAAAAGAGAATATCTCTAAAAAAATTTCTAAAATAAAAATACCTATTGTAGGATTCGGTACAGAATTAAAAAACATATGCAAGGATAAAAAGGATAAAACATCTAAGGATGGGTATGAAAAGGACGAATATGAAATATACACTATTTTAAAACAACTGCTTGAAAAGGAAGGAATCAAATCTCCAAGAGAATTTATAATCCCTCAGCTAAATGGCTTGACAGTTGAAGGAGACTTTAGGGACTTAGTTATGAATGTTAAAAACTTGAAAATTGAAAAAGCAGGGATAAATGCATACAAATGCACATTTACACTTCCGAAGGGGAGTTATGCTACGATTGTCATGAAATCGATATTTTTATACATGTAATCCCCTGCAAAATAAGGGAGTGATGTAATACAGGATGATATAATAAAGTGACATACCAGCAGGTGTATAATATCTAATAAGGTGTATAATATCTAATATAAACGTAAATATGCAAAAATTTTATAAATAACAACCCCCAGAAAAACATTAATAATATTTATTCGAGAGGTGATTTATAAATGGCAAAGGTTAGTGATCGAAGTGGAACATATTTGGTCGCAATTGTAGCAGTTGTAGCTGTAGTTGCATTAGTAGTGCTCCTTTCTGGCGGTTCAAAGACAGATATGGAAAGTGTAACTGGTGATGTTGCCCGATTAGTGTCTGGGTGTTACGATTCTGATAATGGATTACAAGATAAATTGGGATATGTACGTGTAGGAGACAGTAAAATGACAGATACATGCTTGACTAATGAAGTATTGAGAGAATTCTCCTGTGCAAATGGAGAAAGAGTATATGAAGATGTAGAATGTAGTCAAAGATGTATGGAAGGAGAATGTGTGTAAGGTGATAAAAAATGGCTGAAAGTTCTGATAAAACTGGAATGTATTTAGTGACTATAGTTGCAGTTGTGGCAGTCGTAGCATTAGTTGTTCTTCTCTCTGGAGGAGGTTCTGGCGCAAATTTAAATGACGTAACTGGAAGATTTGTAAAGGCTACACAGCAAGTATATAAATTAGGAAATTTAGAAAATATCGATGAAGCGACAGGAGACAGTGCAAGAAGTGTTGTTAGAATAAGGACAAGCGGATCAGTATGTTATGATTCTGATGGTGGTTCAGGAATACAACACACAAGAGCAGGATATGTAAAAATGGACGATTCCAGAAGCACTGATTACTGTGTAAATTCAAAAACAGTAATGGAATATTCATGCGCTGATGACGCTAGTTCAATAGAAGGAAAAGAAGTTCCTTGCAGTCAAAGATGCATGGATGGCGGATGCCTTGTTTAAACAACAAAATTCCACTAGTCTATGATTATTTCGATATAGAATTTTGAGTTCCAAAAACCACATGTCTTTGACAGATGGTTTTTGATATCTTTTTTTTAATTTATTTTTTCTTTAATTCCTCTTTTTCTTTTGACGATACATTTATAAATTTAAATTATATTTTATAAGTGATGGTATTTTTGGATAAATTAAGATTCTGGAAGAAAAAAGATGAGTTTGAATTCGGAACTGATGCTGGAAAAGATAAGCTAGGACTGCATCCTGAAACTGGCCTTGCTCCAAGCTTTGAACAAACTCAATATCCTTCTGGATTTGGTGATTTTGATGCAGGTATGGGCACTCAAGCGCAAGCATCAGAGCAGAATTATGGACAACAGCAATCACAACAATATCCTCAATATGGGCAGAAATATGGGCAGCAGTATACTGCACAACAGCCAAGATATGCTTACGCATCAGAACAAGTTGTTCAACCAGCGGGAAGCGGAACTCTTCATGAAAAAAATATGGAACTCATTTCATTAAAATTAGATTCATTGAGAACCTCTATTGATTCTGTAAACCAGCGCCTTGTAAATATAGAGCAAATGCTGCGCAGTAGAAGAAGCTGGTGAACATGCATAAGAAAAACTGGAAAACTTTCTTTTCATTTGTATTATTGCTTGTGATTATTGACCAATTCTTTAAGATATTTTTTATGAGAACGCTTGAATTCGGCTCATCTTTTTCGATATTTACTCTTACAAAGAACACCGGCACATTTTACGGATTGTTCAAGAATGGGAATTTGTTTTTCATCTTTATAACAGTAGCAGTGATAATAGCAGTTTTGCTTTATTACAAAGGAATGGAAGAAAAACATAAGTTGCCATTTGCATTAATCTTGGCAGGGGGCATAGGGAACCTTATTGATAGAGTATTTCTAGGTGGTGTGATTGATTTCATTGATTTGAAGATTTGGCCAATATTCAATCTTGCGGACAGTTTTATTACTATTGGTATTCTATGGCTAGTATGGTTGCTATTCTTAAAAGAGGCTTAGCACTTTAAATGACAAGTAATAATAGTACCACTCAAAAGTGATAAAAGACCACAACATTTATATATAAGTTCTTATCAATTAATTGCATGGAAGGACAAAATAAAGGGAACGCTGTTAATAATGAAGGGAATAAAAAAGAAGCAACTAAACTAGAGGAAACCATAGAAAATACAAGAAAAGCAAGAATGGAAAAAGGCAAAGAAACGGAGGATTCAGATGATTTCTGGGCTCCAAGAGATGAAGAATATATTTGTTTATTATCTAATACATTATTTTCAGAAAGACTTGGGTTACATGGGGAATTCGATCAGGACGCTGTGAACATGCGCATGCGCGGAACTTTCTGGATGGAATATGGGATTTAAATCTTGTATTCATATTATTTGTGATATTTTGCTATTGATGTTTAAAATAGTGATAAATTAACAAAAAGATAAAAATGTGCTAAAAATGAGAAACAAGAAAAGTATCAAACAAGAAAAACCTGAAAATATTAAACATAAAAATATTGGTTTTTTGGGTCATTTTGTAAAAGGGGTATCTGCAGCAGCCAAACTTACCATGGCTATGCTAAGCATTTATTATCTTTCATTAGGGGACGATGGAAAAAACCTATTAGAAAAAGAAGCCGAAGAAGATGCAAGAGAAGTCGTAGAATGCGGATATTTCTCTAGAGAAAGTAGAATCTGTACGTTAGAAAGTGAATTGGGATTGGACGAAGACGAACTTCTTAATCCAAAGGATACCGAAAGACCAAATATATTGGCATTTCTACCTGTGTACGATAATAATGATGCAATATATGGCAGTGTCAACATCAATAAAATATACAGATACTTATTAAGATTTTACGATGTATCATTTGTAATAGCTGAGAACGAATCAGATATCTATAAAACAATTGCTGAAAATAGACATAGAGATATTGCAGCATTGATATTTGATATGCACTCCAATTGGAACGCTATAACCTTATCTCTTGCAACATCTAACCGTACAGAAGATGATGTTTCATTAGATATATTCGATGACGAAGTCGAAGAATATCTTAATATGCTGCCAAAAGATTCCATGATAATATTTTTAGGTTGCAATACTGCAAACGAATTCGGACATAATGGAAGATTCAGTGAAAGGGGGTATTTTGAAGATCTTGTTGATTACGTCGCTCAACTTGCAGATGGTAGAATTGTTATTGGCTCAAAAGACATAACATTCGCTGGATCAATAAGTTTTAATTCAATTTATCCTTTAGAAATAAGTTTTATCAATCCTTATGAAAGTGGCACAACTGTGCATACTTCATGCAGCAGAGTTTCGTACGACGATGGAGGGAGATTGCCTGGAACAATGACAATATGTTCAACATATTAAATTTAATTATTATTTAAAATATTATTTAAACAAAATAAAACGGATGCAAAATGAAACTTAGAAATATACTTGGAATAGCAGGATTAGCTGTAGCAGCATTCAGCTCAGCTTTAGTCTTGTATAATGAATTTGATAATTTAGATATACATAGATATAATGCAACTAATCTCCATCAGCAGAATGATGATGGTATTGGCGAAAATGGCATCGAGAATGAGATAAGCGAAAGTGAAACGGATGAAAGAGAAGGACTAAGACAAAGATTATTTGGAATTACCAACTTTGAAGGAAGTCAGTTGTTTGATAGCTCGTGGATGATAGAAGATATTCTTAACGATAACAGAGTGGAAGATGCTATTGCATTGGCAAACATTGGATTTGATGAAAACCAAATACATGCATATTTAAGCTCTGACTATGATGTTAATCTTGCAGTCGGTATGTCGCAGATAAAAGATAATGACGAAAATAGAATATTTCTCCCACATATTATTTTCATGTATGCAGACGAAGTAGATATTAATTTTGTGGAATTTACCAGAGAGCTTGTTGCTCTTGAAGATGAAGGAGGAAGAACAATATTTTCTATGACTGATGTAAAGAGAACATCTGCTTATATAAATGACAATGGAGAAAAAGTAAGCTTAGATCTCCCTCCAATAACACCTTCCATGATACGTCAATTATATCAAAGCGCGCGCGAGCATGAAATGGAACCAGCAAATTTAATCTCATTAATTAGGACATTAACCTCATTTAGAGATAATGAAAACCAGGTTATTTATGACAGTCCGCGTAGTATTACCAATTTTATAAGAGATAATCTGACAGAAGCAGTTAGATTAAGCGAACTTGCAGATTTGATAAGACAGTACACTTCTTTAATAACAAGAGATGGAAAAACAATCTTCTCAAACGAATGGGAAATAAATGAGATTTTAAAACTAGAAGCTGATTTTGAAACTATTAGATCCCTGGCAGATTTGACGAATCCAAATGGGGAATCTGTTTTTACAGAAGGTTTTGTGATAAGGCATTTCCTTGAAGATAACGGAACAGTAGAATATGCACAGCAACTGGCTGATGCAGGATATTCAGGAAGGCAGATTGTCGCGCTTAATGGATTAGGGCTGACTGTAGAAGAGACACTTCATCCACGAGATTCTGAATTGCCAAATTTTTTATTATCATTACCTCATTACGATGATAATTTCTCATTTTATAGAAATGCAGAAGAATGGAGAGAAATTCTTCCGAGCTACGACACTTTTGTTATATTTGCAGATGACGAAACTGACATTTATCATGCAATTGAAGCAATTCCTGATATAGAATTATTATCACTTGAAGGGCATGGCACCAAAACATCAATATTTTTAAGTTATGACGAAGCAATTGGTGAAGAAGATAGGGAAGAATTTGTAATAGACATGAATGATACAGAATTAGAAAGATATTTAGACATGTTATCTCCAAATGCAGTAATCTCAATTGACTCATGTGACACTGCATTAGGCGGAAGAGATCATTATAACTTATTTAGAGTTATTGTTAATATGGCGCATGGCAGAACTGTCATTGGCGCAGATGGTAAAATCTATCCATTATCAACAGAACTTTTGTCAGAATATCCGCTTAATAGAAGATATCATGACTTTCATGGAAATGACATTACAGTAAGAAGCAATGATTGACAAAAGTAGATTGAAAGCTTGCGCTAACTGCAGAGAAAAGCTTAAAATATAATTGATATTAGTATATGAGTTATGACAAATAAACCCATATTATCAATCGTTATTCCAACATTTAACGAAGAAATGTTTCTACCAAAGTTGCTTAAAAGCATAAAGAACCAGACATTTGAGGATTATGAAATAATTATAGCAGATAATAACTCCAAAGACAATACAACAAAGATAGCCAGAGAATATAAATGCAGATTGGTAAAAGGGGGATTGCCATCAACAGGAAGAAATAATGGCGCCAATGTTGCAAAAGGAGATTACATCTTATTCTTGGATGCAGATGTCATATTACCAATGGATTTTTTGGAAAAGTCACTAAAAGAATTTGAATATAGATATTTAGAAGCGGCGACATGCGAATTTATTCCGTTAAGCGACAAGAAAATTGATAAGGTATTGCATGACGTCTCAATTAAGTTTCTAAAGACAATGCAGTATTTCAAGCCTTTTGGGCCGGGATTTTGTCTGTTGGTGACAAAGAGAATCCATAAAAGGGTTAATGGATTTGATGAGAATCTTTCATTCTGCGAGGATCATGATTATGTTTACAGGATTTCTAGATTAGCAAAATTTAGGCTCCTTAAAAATACAAGAATCTTTGTTTCTATAAGGAGATTAGATAAAGAAGGAAGAAAAAAACTTGCATTGAAGTATGCAAAGGCAGTTCTATATCAATTAGCTGACAATAAAGAGAGCATGAAGAAAATAGAATATAAGTTTGGTCATTCATAAAAAGTTTATCCAAAGTAATTCTTAACTTCTTTCTGCATCTGTTTGCTATAATTAGATTTAAATTCTTCCTTGAATTGCTCGTATACTTTTAACAGATCAGGTGTAACGGAAGGCCTTACTTTGTCCAATGCCCTGTCAAAATATTTTTTAAGTATCTCCTTGACATTCAAATCATCTCTTAATGCCATAATTGCAGCTTCCCTGCATACCGATTCTATATCAGCTCCAACATACCCTTCTGTTCTTTTTGCAAGATCGTTCAAATCAACGCCTTTCAAAGGCATTCCATACGTATGAACTTCGAATATTTTTTTCCTTGCTTCAATATCTGGAGCTCCGACAAATAAAATCCTGTCAAACCTTCCTGGGCGTAATAATGCATTATCAAGAATATCTGGCCTGTTAGTTGCGCCGATGACGACAACATCATTTAGGTCTTCCAAGCCATCAATTTCGGTAAGCAATTGATTCACAACTCTTTCCGTAACATTGCTGTCTGATCCTGCGCCTCTTCTTGGGGCTAATGCATCAACTTCGTCGAAAAATATAATAGCAGGCGCCACCTGTCTTGCTCTTTTGAACACTTTCCTTATTCCTTTTTCGCTTTCACCGACCCATTTTGAAAGCACTTCAGGGCCTTTAATTGATATAAAGTTTGATTCTGATTCATTTGCAACTGCTTTTGCCAGCAATGTCTTGCCTGTTCCTGGAGGACCATATAACAATACTCCCTTCGGAGGTTTTATGCCAAGACGCAGGAATGAATCCTTGTGTTTTAAAGGCCAGTCAACTGTTTCAATAAGCTCCTGCTTAATTTCCTGCAACCCGCCTATTTTATTCCAGGTAATATTTGGAATTTCGACCAAAACTTCCCTTAATGCAGAAGGCCTTACAGTCTTCAATGCTTCCTTGAAATCGTCCATGCTTATTCTCAATTTCTCAAGCAGATCTCTTGGTATAGGTTCCTCTTCCTTAAGCTTAAATTCAGGCAATAACCTTCTTAATACGACCATTGCAGACTCTTTTGTCAAAGACGCCAGATCAGCGCCGACAAAACCATGGGTGGAATTTGCAATCTGTTCAAGATTTACATCTTCAGTCAAAGGCATATTCCTTGTGTGAATTTTTAGTATGCACAATCTAGATTCTTTTCCTGGAACACCTATCTCTATTTCTCTGTCAAACCTTCCAGGTCTCCTTAATGCAGGATCAAGCGTATCAGGCATGTTTGTTGCAGCAATTACAACTACTTTCCCTCTTGTTTTCAAGCCGTCCATTATAGCCAGAAGCTGTGCAACAACTCTTTTTTCAACCTCCCCCTGAGTCTCTTCCCTCTTTGAAGCTATTGCATCTATTTCGTCTATAAAAATGATTGCTGGGGCATTTTTTTCTGCTTCCTCAAATTTCTTTCTAAGATTCTGCTCGCTCTGCCCATAATATTTGCTCATTATTTCAGGGCCATTGATCAGTATAAAATGAGAATTTGTTTCATTTGCAACTGCTTTTGCAAGAAGAGTCTTTCCTGTACCAGGAGAGCCGTGAAGCAAAACGCCCTTTGGAGGTTCTATCCCAAGACGTTCAAAAATTTCAGGATGTTTCAATGGAAGCTCGACCATCTCCCTTATTTTCTTTATCTCATCAGTTAATCCGCCTATATCTTCATACGTAACTTCCAAGACTTTCTCTTCAGTAACTTCTATCGCTTCAGGATTAAAATTAACTTCCGTCTGATCTGTAATTATGACTGCTTCTTTTGGCTGCGAATCTGCTACTATAAATTTAATATCTGAAAATCCAAATCCAGGGAGAGATTCGTCCAACATAGAAAATATTTCATTAAACAATGGGCTGTCGCTCATAGTAGTTCTCCTTCTATTTGTTCCTCCCAGCGAAACAATATCTCCCTTCAACACTGCCCTGCCAAGAAGTCCTTGTTTGAATAGAGATGGCGATGCCCTGACAACAATCCCTTTATGAGCCGGCGCAATAACTACTCTTTTAGCTTCCTTAACCTCTGTTTTTTTAACAGAAACCAGCTCACCCAAACCGGTTTTTGCATTTCTCCTTACTATACCATCCATCCTTATGATATTCAACCCAATATCTCCAGGATATGCACGGTCAGCTATGCCGACTGTTTTTCTCTCGCCTGTGATTTCAACTATATCACCCGGTCTTATATCTATCTTATGCATAAAATTTGAGTCTATTCTAACTATCCCCTTGTTTACATCATCCTGTATTGCTTCTGCAACTTTTAATTTAAGCTGTTGTACCATAAGCGCTCATCCATTATTGTATTTGCATGTTCTTCTATGATATTATGAATTTGATACTATATTAATTTGATACTATATTATATAGTTGACATAATTTTTCTGTCTCATCACAATGCATATTTCATATTTGTTACACAAGTATATTAAAAAATAAAAAAATAGGTTTTAATAAATTTTTGTTGATTCAACTGCTTTTTGTAGTCTTTGATTTATTAACATCTTTAGTGTTTTCAGCTCCGCCCCTTGCAGACTTGGCTGAACCAGCAGGCTGAGCAGATTCCGCAGACTGAGACTGCTGAATATCTAACCTTGGAAGATTTATTGGGGGTGGAAGATTGAAATTGTCCGCCAATATAAGAGACTTAATTGTGCATCTTGCAATCACTGTGTTCATAATTTCTTCCCTGACTTCTGGAGGAAGCTTCTGTTCATTTTTCCAGCTTTCCATGACTTGGTTTAAAACCTCATCTGTGTTGCTGTACAGGAGCGAACCTTGCAAGCTTAACACGGCAGCATTTGGCTGATAGTCTGTATCGTAGCTGAAGAACATATTTAATGCTCTCCTTGAAGATTCGCCGGCGCTCATTTTTCCTTCACGGACATCGGTAACTTTTACATTATTTACTACAGACATCCTTCCCTTAGGAGGTGTCTTCTTTTCCATATTTACTTTAATAAATGCAAATGCATATATCATATTTTATCACCCAAAATTATACTTTATTTACCTTTTTATACACCAAAACACGAAATAATGTTTCATTATTAAAAATTGTCGTGGTTTAATACCTCGGACTTTAGTCCGACAATTTTTAATTCAAAGAAATGCTCACGGCATTTCTTGAACATGAAATCTTGCGAGATTTCATTGTTCCAAAAACCGCACGATTAAATACCCAAACCTAAATGTTTGGGATTAGTACCGTTTTTGTTATTTTGCGCTTTAAGTATATCATTTTATATGTACTTATTTACATATACAATATATCTAATTGAATTATCTTTTCATATTTAAACATTGCGGAAGATTCGATATATATTTTAGTTTAAATTAGGGAATTCTCAGTTTAAGTTAAGAACATTTAAAAATACCATGAAGATTTAGGACAGAGCAAAGATTTCGTAACTTTTAAAAATAGCGAAGACTCGAGAATATCATGTTTGACAGGTTGCAAAAAACAAGATTAAATAATGAAAGGCTAAAAGCCATTGAAAAAGCTCAATTAATTGAAGAAAAAAGAAAACAGGAGATCTTAAGCAGAAGAAAGGGAGATTTAGACCAATTACGGAGTAAAGAAAAAAACAAGGATACAAAGCATAAGTTTGTCTTTTCTGTTGCATTAATTAAGCTTTTAGTTTTAGCTGTATGTGGTGTTGCATTGTATCTCGCATTTAGGTATTATTTTTAATAATTATCAAAACTTAATCCCAAGAATCCCATGCACTTTCTTGACATTTTTTGGCTGTAGTATATGCCTGCCTTTTTCTAATGAAACAAGATACGGAAGAATGAAGAAAATAAAGTAAATCCCAAAAACAACTTCAGGTTTTTGAGGGATGTAACTGCTGTAATAAAATACCATTTTAGCGTAAAACAAGATAAACATATTAATCAAGATAGCGAGAAAGACAACCATTACAAAAATTAGATGATGATGATATGTCAGATGATGCAGTTTTCGCATGTGATAATCAAAAAATATACCCATCAAAAGCCCGATGCCTGCAATTAAAATAAGAATCAACTGGCTTTTAACCAGCATTAAAATAGGTATAACTATAAATCCAACAATTAATGTAAGAAAAAATGCTCCAAAACTCAAGGGCAAAAAGCTGATAAGGTGTATTTTTTTAATATTGTTTATTCCCTTGTCAGCCATTGTTCAATATATGACGCCGGCTCTTTATATGTTTTTGCAACTTCATGCTCTGGAAATATAAATGGCAGTGGATGCTTGAGATGCTGCGCATGCCTTATTGTCGGGTGCTCGGGTATAACTCCAATGACATTCAGCCCTAGCATATCTTTGACATTGTTTGAGCTCAGCTCATAATGTTCATTTAATACACGATTTATTATAACTCCCAATATATGTTTTTTCTTCTCTTCTAAAAGCTGAATTGTCTTTAATGCGTCTGTAATTGATGCAGGATATGGATCTGTGACTAAAATAGCTCCATCACAGCTATGCAATGCATTGTGATGTGTATGCAATTCAGTAGTCATATCTAAAATACTTAATTCGTGGTGTCTTTTCAATTCATTTATCCCTTCATGGAATCTTGTAATGTCAACTTTTTTACTTTTTTGGTAATTAATGCTTCCAGGAATTACAATCAATCCTGATGGATGTAGGTATTTTGCATCATGTATTGAATGGCTGCCATCAAGAAACCCATGAAGCGTATTTGCATTATATGGCAGACCTAGATATATTCCTCCATTTGCATTATGAAAATCGCAGTCTATATAGACTACATCTATCGATCTTAAAGAAAGCTGCGAAGCTAAATTGATGCTTGTTGTAGTTTTTCCAACGCCTCCTTTAGTAGAAACTATCCCTAAAGACTTGCCTTGACTGGTTCTCATGATTTAGAATCATCTTTTTCCTTAATCTCAGCTTCGATATTGCCGATTAATATCTGGGCAGTTTTGTAAAATTCAGTGACTTTGTCTATATCCACCTTAAGATCGCCGTCTGAAAGATGCGCAATCATTGCAACGTGCCTCCTATATTCAACTTCCTTATCATATTCGCACCTCAAAAGCATCCTCATTAGCAGATAGAAGTCAACCATGTCTTTTAAAGACTGCTTGGGAGATAGTTTCAATAATTCCTGGCATTTTACTTTAGGAGAGACAGGCATCTCAAAAAGCTTTCCCTGTTCTTCTGCCTCCTTAAGCATTCCATTAATCACGCTGTCAAAACACATAACCAATCGGTTTATTACATTCCTGATTACATCAACTGTTCTAGTGTATTTTAAGCTTACATATATCAAATGATCAACACGCTTCAATTCCTCAGTTGCTTCCCTTAAATATTCCACATTTTCACCATTTCAAAATTTCTGCTGCGTCTTTTGTAAATTGTTTTGTCTTGTATATATATTCTTTTATTTTCTCTTTGTCAATGACATTGCCATTGTAATTACCATCATACATAAATACCTTTCCCTTCATGTTAAGTGTAACACTGCTTTCATCATACTCCTTGACTAATCCATTGACATCTGCAATTAAAGGAAGATAATTCTGTGAGAATCTGGAAATCTCATGTTTGGCGAACAAGGAAAGCGCACTGCTGAAATTTTCAGAGGGCATGCTATCAATATTCTTCTTCTCAAAATCATATTTCAGCACGGCAAGCATTAGATTGTGCAGGCAATCATGCAGTTTTTTAATGATTGCTATCAATAATTTAGGGTCGTTAATCAAAGGATGAGTAACATTCATTAAATGATCTGCAATCGTTATATCCTTTTGTGCTTTTTTAAGATTAAATTCAAATTCATGCATTTTCGGCGCTCTTATTAAAAATTGATAAATTAAATTGTATTAAATTTATTCTAAACAACAAATTCAAACAAATCCCATAGAATAATGCATACTAATTATTTAAATATTATAGTAAATCGAGTAAATCGCAATAATTTTGGAGTCTGTTATATCCGAGTTGCTATTATATCTTACATCTCAGGCGTGCTTTCAAATAATGTAAGTATGCCTTTTTTAAGCGTCTTTGGCGATGTCAATTTGGAATGCAGATAGGGAGAAATAACCCACTTGTCATTTGTCTTTGTATTTACAAAGTATATTTTTTGATTTTTATTATCTGAAAATTTGTCCCAATTTTCAACCAAAAACTCAACATTTTCCCTTTTGTTTAAACATACAATACTATTTTGGGTGATCTTATTTAGCGTTTCCTGAATTTCATATTTATCACCGTTAATTATAACAGCATTGCCATCATCAATGATATTTGTTTCTTTTTCTCCAAAAGCAAGTCTATATTTCATATATTGTATAAACCAAGACTTAAGATCCATTTTAAATTTCCCATACTGCCATGTTTAAAAATGTTACTTTTGGTAAGGCTCTATAAGAAGATGCTGATAATATATTAGTAGCTATTGGTAGCCGAACTTTTCAATAACGCAACGTATTCGCAACATATATAGCAACGTATTCGCAACATATATAAATACTCAACAATAAAAAAATAGCATGGGAAGCCTGATATTAAATTCAGAGTTATATATAAAAGAACATCTTCTTAAGTATGTCATCTTTCAATTGGAACAGGGATACAGTTATGGAGCAATAAGGGATGTCCTCCGTAAATACGGATACAGCAGAATGCTGGTTGGAAAAGTTATGAAATCTGCGCAAATGCACGGTTATAAGACAAGCAGAAAATTTCCCGGAGACATAAAAGAATTGACAGATGAATTGCACATTTATATTATGGATATGCTTGTTGATTTTATCACAAAAGAAATGTCTGTTGGCTATAAAAGGAAGCAGATAAAAGACGCATTGATAAACATAGGGCATAATGAAACGATGGTAAATGAGGCATTTGCCAAGATTAAAAAGAAAGAGATTGTATCTTATGCAGCAAAGCAAATATACTTCCCTCTTGCGTATTTATTCATATTCTCATTATTTGCGTCATTCCTTTCATTTTTCTTAATTTCATATTTAACAAACACAACCATTGTTGAAGTCTACAGGCATTTATCCCCGGGGATATTGACATTTGCACTAGTTGCGCTTGCAATGAATGTTGCAAAAAGCAGATTTGCAGTGCGCCTGATACCTCTATTCTCAATAATTGCAGCAATAGGGCTTTTTTTCTTCTTTAAGCACATACAAGTATTCAATCCAGACAGCGACCTTAATGTGCTTCTGGCATTAAACATCGCAGTAGGATTTATATTTTCAATAACAATTGCATTTTTATCTTTTAAAAATGAAGTTTTATCCGCAAATGAATTAAAAGAAGAGAAGGTAAATGATCCAAAAATAGAACTTAAGGAGCGATTGCAGGGAGAAACTCTTGAAAGCTTGCATTTAATGGAAGACACTCAAGAAGAAGTTTCTCCGCTTGAAGAATTGAAACATGCAGTTGTAGTATCCTCAGAAAAGCGCATTCCTTTAAAGAACGTATGAAAAACGTATAATAAATTATTAAAAATCCCAATCACAGCAGAACTGCGGGGTTTGAGACACAATTTGAGCAATCAAATTTAAGTAACTATTATTAAGTTTAAGTAACTATTAAATACATAGCAATGAAAGATCAAAAACTTAAATGTAGCAAAAAACTTTAATGTAGTAATAAAGTAAAAATAAAGTAAATAAAAAGGGTGTATAATGGCAGATGTTACAGGAATAATAAAACTGCTTACTGAAAACATAAGCAATTCATATGGATTATATGCATTCTTGGGATTAATTATTCTTATAATACTCTACCTAATCAGGCCGAGACCTAAGAAAAAAACAGTGCCGTCATTAATCTTCTTTTTCAAAGAGCTGGGCAAATCCAAAAAAGAATCGTTTTTAAGGCAGTTCATGCGTGATTTCCTATTTATATTCCACTTGATATTAGTCTTATTATTTTCTACAGCGGCGGTGTCTCCGACATATATCTCAGACGAGAGTGTGATAAATGAGAATACCGTGCTGATTCTTGACACAAGCGCAAGCTCGCAAACAACTTATCTTGGGAAAAAAAGGATTGATGAAATCAAACAAGAAGCGTTCAACCATTTAGACGGGAAAATAAGCATCATAATCTTGGAGAATGAGCCAATAATCTTAATGCACGATGGAGATGTCGTCGACGCTGAATCATTAATCTCCCAATTAAAAGCAAATGACGGAGTTTCAAGAATTGGAGATGCTATACTTGCAGCAAACAACATACTGCAGGATAAAAAAGGCAAGATTGTTGTAATAAGCGATTTTGTAAATACAAAAGGCGTTGATCCTTTCGTTGCAAAAAAATCATTGGAAAGCGATGAGAGATTTATCAGGTTCATTGATATAAAAAAGAAAGCGAATAATATAGGGATAGTAGGGACAGAATTCACAAAGGATGATGCGCTGGTTTCTGTAAAAAATTTCAATGATAAAGAAGAAAAAGTAAAAATAAAAGTCAACAATGAGGAGATCATCAGAAGCATCGGGCCAGGAATTGCTGACCAATTTGTATTCAAGTATTCTCTTGGAATAAATACTATTGAGCTTAAATACAATGACGACTTTGATCTTGACAATAAAGTGGAATTCGTCGTGCCTCAGCCTGAAACAAAAAAGGTTCTGCTTATAACAAATGATGAAAAGCCAAATATAAAATCAGTTCTTTATGCATACAAGGAAACTTGGAATCCGAACATCATAATTGAAACTGCAGAACCGCCGAAAATCCCTGTTATACAGCATGACTTGGTTATAATATACAATGTAAATCCAAAAAAAATGCCGGGCGCAATTTTTAGTCAGATAAGAGAGCATGTGAGGAAGGGAGGAAGTACGGCAATTATGATGCAGGAAGACAGCATAGATGTAAATTACGGAGAGGTCCTTCCTGTAACGTTAAAGAGTCTTGCCGGACAATCTCAAGTAACTTCATTAAACACTCTATCAAGGATAACTGCGGATGTTTCATTTGCAAAAGTAGAAAAGCATTATCAATCTGAACTGAAAGAAGGCATCGTTATAGCAGAAAGCGACAATGAAGATCCCCTTTTAGTGGCATCTGATTATGGCCAGGGAAAAATATTTTATTACGGGATAATAGACTCCGCAAGCGCATTTAAGGAGACAATATCATATCCTATATTCTGGCAGCAGCTTCTGGACTTTCTTCTTGACACTGGCAATGTAAAAGATAATAACTATATAATAGGGGAATTATTGGAATTTGCAGACAAGGTCTCGGTGCAGACTCCTACACGAACAATCAAGACAGAAAAATTATCATTATCTGAGCAGGGCGTATATACTTTGGAAAATGGAAGAAAAGTCGGTGTAAACCTGCTTAATGAAAGAGAGTCCGCAGTAAATGCTGAAACATTGGATTTAACAAAATCAGTGTATGACGTTTCGAGGGAAGACCAGCTTATAAGGAAAAGGCTGATAAATGTAATAATTTATATGATACTGTTCTTTTTATTTGCTGAATTATTATACATTAAGATAAGAGGTGACTTATAATTGGTTAGTTTCAATAATTTAAGCCTGCCATTTTTTTTGGATAATCCAGAGATGATTTATTTGCTTCCAATCCTCTTATTGCTTCTGCTTATCATCTTAATAAAGAGCTTTGTAAAATTTGATCCTTCAGAACTGAATAAAAAGAAGGCGTATAGGTTTTGGATGATAATTTCAAGAACGCTTATTATGTTTCTCTTGGTCGTTGCATTAATGAATCCGTATATAAACAAAAGAGAAGTTGATGAAGGGCAGCCGACTGTAACTATATTATATGACAATTCATCGTCTATGGAGATACTTGATTTTGAAATAAAAAAATTTGCCGAAGATATTGAAAAAGAAGTCGCCACTTCAGTGGTTTATATCGCTTCCGGAGAAGAATCCAATTTGGGGGAGGAGATATTCAGGAATCTGGACCAGCAGAATCTCATGCTTGTTTCAGACGGGAATAATCATGGAACGCTAGATTTCAGGGATGTAATAGCATTTGCAAACAACAAGAACATTACAATCAATGTGCTTAACCTTGGAGAGAAGTATAGAGACGCTTCAATCGTGCTTAAAGGTGCAGGCACATCAATAGTCGACACGGATTATACAATCACTTTAGAATTAAATAATCTTAAAGGGCCAGTGCCTGTAGTTGTCAATGTAGACGATATGCCTATATTCAGCCAGGAAATTAATGAGAAAAAAACCTTAATAAAGCACAAATTCACAACAAAAGGGCATCATAAGATAAAAGCAGAGATAAAAACAGCTGATCATTTCCCTCAGAATAATGCATATTACAAGGTAGTTGAGATTGTTGAGAAGCCTAAAGTGTATTATATGTCGTCGAGAAAATCTGCCATCGACATGATATTGGGAGCAAAATACGAGTTTTATAATTCAGACATATTCCCTACAGATTTAGAGCAATATTATTTGATAGCTATAAACAACAAGATGCAGGATATTACCGTTGAACAGGCAAAACAGCTTGAATCATTTGTAGACAATGGAAATGGTTTGGTTGTGATTGGAGGTGAAAATTCATTCGTTGGAGCAAGCACAATTGACTTATTGCTTCCTGTAAAGAGCGGACAGACAGAAGAGAAAGGCAGCGGATTCAATTTCTTGTTCTTATTCGATATGTCTGGATTGATTGACAACCCAATAATGCCTACAGAATTAGCAGCATTAAATACAATGATACAGCTCACAATGAGGAATGAAATAATCAATATAGCAGCTGCGGAATTCTCATATAATTACGATTTGTATCATGAATTTGCGCACATAAGCAATTACGATGAGTTCAGGGAAGCATTAAAGGCGCATAAAGACCAGACGCACATTTATGGCGCAGTATGGCTCCGTCCTGCAAATCTTGCTGCAGGATTAAGAGGTGCATTAAAAGAATTTGAAGGAAGAGCAGGGAATAATAATATTGTAATTGTGACTGATGGGAACATACGCGAAGAGGTTCTGCAGAAATCTGTTGAAATAATAAAACAAATAAGAGACACAGGAACGCGTGTTCATGTACTTCATATGTCAAATCCTGATTTGGACAGCAATATACTCAGACAGGTAAATGAGCAGATAAGCTCTGCTGGAAGGGGAATGTTCATGACACAGGAGAAGGATGTGAATTCGTTATTTGAAAAAGGGCTTATAATCGCAAATAAAAACCACTGGGTAACTGAAGGATTATCATTGGCTGCTTATGTTACCGAGCATAATGATGTTATTGCTATACCTTCTGCAGACGTATTGGTCAGCACGGGAACAGGTGTTCCAATAATTACGACAAGCAGCTTCAACAGGGTTGCAGTAATATCCACAGATGATGGAACTTATTGGTCTACTACAATGTATGAACCTAGAAACATAGGGCTTATATCAAGGCTTATGGACTGGTCGATAGGCGATCCAAATAGAAAAAAAGCAGAATACACCAAAATCACTTCAAGTGAAGTCGACGATTATATAACTGTCGAATACAAAGGAAATAATCCTCCTCTTGGGTGTGAATTTTACAAAGTTGTTGAATTTTACGAGTGCAAATTTACAAATACAAATCAAGGATTCAGCATATTTAATGGAATACCCTATGCAGTTAATTATGACGAAGAATATTTAGACATTGGATTCAATGAAAAACAGCTGGCATTGCTCGCCAAGGAAACAGGAGGAACGCAGAACAGCCAAGGACAGATTGATTTCATTGTAAAGAATGCAGAAGAAAAATCACGAATCGAGAGGGTAGTTAAAAATTATATAGACTGGTGGTTTGTAATTGCAGCATTAATAATTTTCCTTATAGAACTTACAATCAGAAGATTAACAGAAAGGTTTAAGAATACATAAGTGAGGTGAATTGTTATGGGATTTAGCGCAAAAAAACTATTAAATCTGGCAAAAGAGCTATTATCATCCGGAAAAGATAAAGTTGAAAAATCATTTGAAACAAAATATATGAGGAATGACATTAATCTTACATTATTGGTCTTAATAGTCATAGTTGTTGTTTTTATAATAGGATTGTCTTTATACTACCATCTATCCTACAGCGGACTGCTTGATGATTATGAAGAGCTGCATAATACATTTCTGCAAACCAAGACAAATCTCAGCTCTGCCATTAATGCCTTAAATGAATTCAAGCAAAAGACATTGAACATATCTGATGAATTGCAGAAAACAATGGAATTGCAGACGCAATCAAGAGAAGAATTCAACGAGATTTATGAACAAACAGAGAATGAATTAACTGTAACAGAAGAGGAGCTGGCTGAAAAAAAATCCGAACTTGAGCAGACAAATGAAGAATTAAAAAACACTGTTGCAGAATTGGAGGATAAAAAATCAAAATTATCCGCAGCAGCAGAAGAAATAGAAAGTCTTAAGAGATTTGAAGGAAAATTCAATGATCTGGAAGATGATGTCGATGACTGCAGGGATTTGAGCGATGATGCAGCAAGGCTGACATGCTATGATGGAATTTATATTTAGTGATTATTATATTAGTGATTATTATATAAATGGTTATTATGTTCATTATATCAAGAGTTATTATGTTCAGTGATTAAAATGCTTGAGCAATTTAGATACGCCTTAAGAGAAGTATACAGCACTCAGAAAAAGGTAATCATATTTATGGATTTTTTGAAGGCTTCAATATTTTTTCTCATATTATATGGAATAACTAGTCTATTTAATTTTTATAGAATAGTTGCATTATTGCTTGCCATATTTTACTTCATCAATCAAGTATATAGAGATTTGACAAATATATCCTTAAGAGGCATAGAAAGAAAAAATCCATTCTTGGATGAGATTCTGCGCACTGCCGCAGATACAGTCAACATAGATGAAAATCCAATTGTAGAAGCATTAAGGGAGCAGGTTCTCAATGGAATCAGGATGGTGAAATTATCTTCATTCATCAATGCAGACAAATTAACAGGGTATCTTCTGATATTATGTGTTTTGGCAAGTATGAATATCATAATCGGCGTGCTGGGCCTTCAAATAATGGATGTCAGAGCATTTATTGAAAATGTTGACTTTGATATAAGAGATAAATTATTAGGAGGGGATATTTCATCCAGTTTGCTTGATGCAGGTGTCAGGGTAGAGGATATCAACGAAGACAATGAATTATATGACATAAATGAACAATTTAAACGGAGAGATACATTAAATATTGAAGAATTGCCAGAAGACATATTCAAATCAGGTGAAAAAGGGCTTGATGAGCTATTTTCAAAAAAGAAAAGAATTTATATAAGGAATTATTTTAATAAACTACGATAATACTTATAAATTAAGATTGTTGATGATATATGTTGATGATATAATAACAGCAAAATAACAGCAGGTGAAAAATGGTAGAAATAGAAAAATTAAGGGTTACATTCGAAGCAGTCACTAAAGAAGTAGGCAAGATAATAGTAGGGCAGGAGTATGTTGTTGAGCAGATACTTATTGCTATGCTGTGTGACGGCAATGCTTTGCTTGAGTCTGTTCCAGGATTAGGCAAGACTTTGACAATAAAGACAGTTGCAGACGTAATGGATATGAAATTCTCAAGAATTCAAAATACTCCTGACTTAATGCCATCAGACATAACAGGTACAGAGATTATAGAGGAAGTAAAAGGGAAGAGAATTTTCCAATTTCAACCAGGTCCAGTATTTGCCAATATTGTGTTGGCAGATGAAATAAACAGGGCTACGCCTAAGACTCAGTCAGCTTTATTGGAAGCAATGCAGGAAAAGCAGGTGACTGTAGGGAACAAGACTTACAAGCTTGATCCGCCATTTTTTGTATTGGCGACACAAAACCCAATAGAACAAGAAGGTACATATCCATTGCCTGAAGCCCAAACAGATAGGTTTCTGCTTAAGATATTAATAACATATCCTGAATTTAAAGACGAAGTTGAAATTGTAGACAGGTACACAAGCAAAAGCCAACCACCTCAGGTCAAAAAGATACTCGGCAAGAATTCATTCATAGCACTGCAGAATTTCACAAGACAGGTTCCAATCGCAAATGACATCAAGGAAAGGGTAGTTAAGCTTGTAACAAAAACAAGGGAACAAAAGCAATTTATAGAATACGGCGCATCTCCAAGAGCATCTCTTGGTCTAGTTATGGCTGCCAAAGCCCGTGCATTGATTAGTGGCAGAAAGCATGTCAGCTGGGAAGACATAAAAGAAGTTGCAGGCCCTGTGCTGCGCCATAGGATAATTCTAAACTTTGAAGCGGAAAGAAAAGGAATGACAACAGATGATATTATCAAGGAGCTATTGAACCAAGTTTAATTTTTGTTGTATTTTATGATATTGGATATTAGTGAGATTATACGACTATATTAATGAGATTATAAAAATCAAAGTAATGAGATTATGAACATCAAAGCGGATTTTTTGCATGAATTAAGCAGGTTTAGCCTGATAATAAGAAAAAAAGTTACTTCTAATTATTCAGGTGCGCGTAAATCTATTGCTTATGGACAGGGATTGACCCTGAAAGACCACCGCAATTATGTCTCAGGAGATGACATCCGCCTTTTGAACTGGAAGATGTATGGTCGTCTCGATAAGCTGTATATAAAACAGTTTGAAGAAGAGAGGACTCTTTCATTCAGAATAATAATAGACAACAGCACGAGCATGGACTTTGGTGAAAAAATAAAAAAATTTGAATATGGTTCCATGATAGGGCTTGGATTTATCTACTTTGCTTTAAGGGATAACGAAAAATTTGAGCTTTCGACTTTTTCAAACCAATTGGAGAGTGTTAAACCTAACAGGGGAGTTTCCCAGCTTGCATCTATTATTGACCGGCTGAATAATGTCAAGCTTGGAGGGGAGTCAAAATTTGAGGACAATATGCTGAGGTACAGCAAATTCATCAAATCAAGGTCATTAATTGTAGTAGTCAGCGATTTTCTTTTTGATCTAAAAGAGATTGAGAATGGTCTGCTTAGATTCGGCAAAGACCACGAATTATTTGTAGTCCAAGTGCTTGACAGGGAAGAGAAGGACTTA
>Ga0209541_10004056_pt1 | contig 26263 bp, 32 predicted proteins | sample RifCSPlowO2_01_FD_184027 | JGI IMG/M metagenome (GOLD analysis project Ga0209541, IMG submission 184027) | Groundwater microbial communities from Rifle, Colorado - Rifle CSP2_plank lowO2_0.1 (SPAdes) (version 2) | ecosystem: Environmental > Aquatic > Deep subsurface > Groundwater | place... | reverse complement strand
AAACTCGTACGGAACCACAAGAGATGCAGTTGAATACGCCAAGTCCCTTGGTGTAAGCCACTGCTGCGAAGCTCCAGGTTTGTCAGGAACTGTCTAAGAAGACAACTTTTTTCTTTTTTTTCTTTTAACTTTACGCTGTTATGAGGGGAAACTAAAATGGATGAAGTCGCAGAACTCTACTCAATCTACGTTGCGGTAATGCTAACATTAAGCCTTTCATTACTTCTTGTGCTGTTTTACGCGGTTTGAAAAGTTTCCAAGTTTTCTTAGTCAATGCTTATTAAGGGCATAAACTTCATTCTGTTCATGAAAGTAAAAACTCTTTTGACCTCTGAACGAATACTCCAATCACAAGATTTATATACAAAGTATACTTTAGGTATACCTATGACTATAACAACTGTGAAACTGCACAAAAACACCAAGTCAGAACTTGATACATTTCGCGAGCATAACGAGAGTTATGATCAGATTATCCGTAATCTCATTGGCAGCACACGTGATAAGAGCATCAAAAAAAAGCTAGAACGGGGATATCGAAACAGAGGTGAAGAGGACAGGACCCTTCTTAACGAATGGGAAATAGCTTCATCGGAACTCCCATAACATGGATGTGAAGCGAGGAGATATTTGGTTGGTGAATCTTGATCCCACTCTTGGACATGAAATCAAGAAAGCACGGCCGGCAGTCATCATACAAAATGATGTGGGAAATACATTCAGCCCAATAACCATCATTGCGCCACTCACCTCTCAACATTTGGAAACAATGTACCCTTTTGAAGCACTTGTTTTAAAGAATCATTCTGGTCTTGATAAGGATTCCAAAGCATTGCTCAATCAGATACGCGCAGTTGATAAAAAAAGGCTTGTCAAAAAACTCGGAAAAGTAGATGTATCGACCCTTGAGAAAATTGATGAAGCGGTTAAGATCAGTTTAGGATTAGTTAAGATATGATCTTTTTAAGGTTAGGAGATTTTGCGGATTTTGTTTGTAAAAGTTTATTAACCGGAAGTTCTTTAACCAGAGTATGAAAGTAAACTCATTGAACACAAACTCACCTTAATTACGTTGAATAAAGATTTTGAGGACATAACAGAAATAAACGTGATACTACTATGAACTGTCACATCTACTTATTCCGTCATGGGCAGACGCACTTTAATTTCCACAAGCGGTTTACTGGATGGAAAGATTCAACATGGACGAAAACAGGGCAAAAGAACGCGCGCATCACTGCACGGAAACTGCGGCATAAGCGCATTGACGTTGCGTTTCATACAAAACTCGTGCGCTCAAAAGAGACGCTTCACGAAGTCCTGCGTTATCACCCTGAATGTTTCCTAACCTTGCGCGATGATCGCATGATGGAACGTTGCTATGGTAACTTACAAGGGCACGCACACAACACGTTCATCAAGGAGCAGGGGAGAGAGCTTTTTGACAAATATCATCGAGCATACAACTTCCCTCCGCCATACGGCGAAAGCGTTAAAATGGTTGAAAAACGAGTACTTCCTTTCTTACGTGAGCTTCTCGTGTTCATCAAAAAATACAAAGTGAACGTTGCAATCTCCGCCCACGGGAACTCAATGCGGCCATTCCGCAGATACTTTGAAAAATTCTCTATTCCGCACATGATGAAACTGGAAATGCCTTATGACACTTATTTTGAATATTCAATCAAGGTTCCACCCAGTCCTTCTTCCAAGCCCACTCGCTCATCCTGGAAAACAGTAGCGCAGCCTGATGGCGTTCATTTGGCAAGCGATGAACGGAATGTGTTCAGAAAATATTATTGATTCTCAAGCGCGTCTACAATCAGTGGTGTGACATCTATTTTTGCTACAGGATTTTCTATCGTGTTTGTAGAGAGAACTTGCACGCCAAGCTTTCTTAATTTTTGCAACGCATTAAACGAGAAGACCCCATGCACACAGATACAGCTTATTCTCTTGACACCAAACTTTTTGAGCTGTTTTATCGGCTCAATCATAGTGTGTCCGGTGCTCACGATATCGTCAACAATCACCACATCTCTCCCTCTGAACTTTGCAGGGTCGCCATGAATAATTGTGTGGATCTTGGTCGCACTCCAGCGCTTCTTGCTCAAGATAACCGATTCTTGGCCGATGCTCTCGGCAATGGTTTTCGCCCATTGTGACGATTCTCCATCCGGGCCTATGATAATCGCTGTCGGATGGGTTTTATGAATGTATTCTGCAATAATCTGGTCAGCTGTAAGACTTGTTGCGCGTGTATCAAAAATATCTGACAATTTCTTGATGCGGTGCAAATGAGGATCGATTGCGATAACGTGGTCCGCGCAACTCAAAAGCTTTGCCATGACGTGCGAAGAAATGCACTCGCCTTCATGGAACCGCTTGTCTTGGCGCATATATGCAAGATATGGAGCCACCACCGTTACTTTTTTAGCACCTAACTCTTTTGCGGTATGAATCGTAAATATAAGTTCTATCATGCTTTCATTAGGATGCGGAAGAAAAGAGTTCACCAAAACCACGTACGCGTTTTTAATTTCAGTTTTAAAACGGATACGAGTCTCTCCATCCGGAAAATGATCTGCGTAAAGCTCAGAATATTCTGTATGAAGTTTTCGTGCAATACTCTTTGCAAGACCCTTTGAATTCGACCCACCAACAATTATTCTTTTCATCCAAGTCTCCCTGCAAATTTCACTTTCTTTCCAAGCGCTTCTTCAATGCGCAACAACTGGTTATATTTCGCCAAACGCTCGCCCCTGCACGGCGCTCCCGCTTTTATCTGGCCTGCACCAAGCCCCACGGCAAGATCAGCGATGAACGAATCCTCAGTCTCGCCACTTCGATTGCTCACCATCACGTTCCACTTATTGTGCATCGCCAATCGGGCGCTGCGAAGGCTTTCGGTAAGAGTTCCCACCTGATTCATCTTCAGCAACAAGCAATTACAGCTTTTGTGATTAATCGCTTCCTGGATTCTTTTTTCCTGCGTGACGAGCAGGTCGTCTCCCACGATTTGTACGTGTGGAGCTTTCACTTTGAGTTCAGCAGAGTGCATGAAATCCTCCTCGTGAAACGGGTCTTCAACGCTCACCAACGGATATTTTTGCGTGAGTTCTTTGTAAAAATCAATCATTTCGTCAGCGGAATATTCCTTGCCGTCAACATAATAGCCTCTACCTTTCCAGAAAGTGGATGCTGCGCAATCTATACCAAGCTTAACTTTATTCCAATAACCAAGACTGATGATTACTTGCGTGATGTAATCAAGCGGTTCCTCCACATGATCAAAAGGAGGAGCAAAACCACCTTCATCTCCCACGTTTATTGCACTTTTTCCAAAACTAATTTCCAGCTTTGCTTTCAGCGCATGGTATATCTCGCTTCCAATTTGCATACTCTCCGAGAAACTCTTTGCTCCTTGTGGAAGTATCATGTATTCCTGGAACGCCAGACGCGTCCCTGCGTGTTTCCCACCGTTAATGATATTGAGAGCAGGAACAGGCAAGAGCAGTTTTTTTGTTTTATTGAGATTTGCGATGTGATGGTACAGCGGCTGCTTTTTCGCTAGAGCTCCGGCACGCGCAACCGCAAGACTCGCGGTCAAAAGCGCGTTCGCGCCCAACTGGCGCTTGTCTTTAGTTCCATCAAGTGCGATAAGGGCATCGTCTAAATCTTCCTGCATTCTTGGGTCTTTGCCGTTGAGAAGCCTTGCGATAGGGCCATTAATATGTTCAACCGCTTTGAGAACACCCTGACCATGAAACCGTTTCCCGCCGTCGCGAAGCTCGTACGCTTCATGGGTCCCAGTGCTCGCACCGCTGGGAACGCTCGCGCGCGAAACCCCCTCTTTTGTTGTTATTTCGCACTCAACCGTCGGATTGCCGCGGCTATCAAGAATCTCCCTCGCGGTAACTTTGAGAATTTTTGACATGCTTCCTCTTTTTAAGCTTAGAATACGCAGAGGTTATTTAAACATTCTGCAATGTTATCCAATGTAATTAATATCCTGGCCGCGCTTCATCCGCATAACTCTCGCCTTGTGGGCGGTAAGCTCTTGATGCTTCATTTCATTCTCAATCTCACCAATCTCCTTTTCGAGCTGTTCTATGTCGATGCTCAATCCGAGCTTTTTCTTCAGAATCTTCAAAATTTCCTGCGCTCCGCGCAAACCCAAATGAAGCGGATGACCATAAGTCTCCGCCAATAAGCTTGCCGCTCGGATTCCTCTTTGGCGGGCAAGCCCAGGTAGCACACCACTCACGCCGATAACCGGACCAACAAGTCCGTAAATATTTGTTTTTCCATGCGTCCCTTTTGCATAGTACTCAACAATCTTTTGATCATTCCCAGTGACGTACACTTTAGGGACTTTTGGCTCATGCCTGAGCGCGACTCCCCCAAGCGTTACGAGTTCCTTTCCTTTGAACTCTTCGAACACATCAAGCGCAGTTCCACAAAACGAGTAGCAGCTCTGGTCATCACTTGGCTGAGCATCCCCTGCAAGAAGCAAGATGTCTTGGTTTCCTTTTTTGTAGAACAATTCAATGGATGGAAGCTTGAGCAAATGGTCTTCAGTTACAAAAACTGAACCAGGCAGTGTCCCGCCACGAAACTCGCCAATTTTTCTCGCATGGAGCTCATCAATCAAAAAATCCATGGCCACTTTTCCCACGTTGCCAATACCGGGAAGTCCTTCTATTAGAATGGGACTTTTTAATTTTGGCTTGTTAGTGGCATGCAATTTCCAGCTCATAACAACCCACGCTCCTGCAAATCCTTCTTTTTTGCTTCCCGACGGTATTTGCCATACTTATCCTGACCATACCGTGCGGGCTTTGTGGTTATCGCTGATTTGCCACACTCGCACTTCTGTTGCATCGTGAATCTGCCACAGGCAGAGCATTTGCTAATGTGTTTCATATGCCAACATAGACAGTATAGCGTTAAAAACCTTTCTAAGAAGACTCAGCACGAACCCATTCAGTCTGCAAATCCTTTTTTTTGGCAAATGCAAAGGTCGCATCAAGAGCGTCTTTAAGTTTACGTTCCGCCTCTTTGTACTCTTCAGCAACAAGTTCAAGATGGTATGTACCTGCTCCAAGATAATGGACTTCAATCCCTGTTTCAGTTATTTTGCTTAACACTTCCTTAATCTCATTAATACCTTGGGATGAATACGTTGCGAGTTTGAGGTTTCCCGCGATTTTCACCTGCGGAGGTTTGATTCTTGCCTTGATAGTCTCATTGAGCAATTTCGCGATTTTTTTGTCAAGCAATTTCTCAAGGTCAAGCACTCCTTGTGCGACTTGTTCAAACGCGGCGAAGATAGTGCCGAATTCAGGAATCAATTTTTCCGCGATCTTAGTGTACAACGCAGGGGTGCTTTCACCCTGCTGTTTTGCAGTATGCTCAATGATTTTTTCTGCCAATTGTTCTTGTTTTATCTGATTGAGTTTGCTGCGCTTTTGCGTTTCGTTGACCCTGCGCAGGCTCAAGTCGATATGACCCTTTTCCTTATTGGTCTGCAAAATTTTGCATACGACTTTCTTGCCTTCCTGGACAAATTCCCTGATGTTTCGGATACGTCCAGGAGCGACTTCAGAAATATGAATCATTCCTGTTCTTCCACCGTATTCATCTAATGTACAAAACACTGAGTGCGGGTTCACCCCTGTGACTGTGCAGAGCACCAATTCATTATCTTCTGGAAAACCTGTTTGCTTGAGGAGCATGACTGTTCTTTGTTATGGAAGATTTAAAAAGCTATGGGTGTTTGGTAGTTTCATGTACTTGCTCCCGTCAGACTTGCAGAAACGGCACGATTCCATCATGGGCAGATTTGATAAGGTTGCCGGAGAGTGGGAAAAATCTGGTGAAGAAGTTATTCCGGAAGATGTTGATTTTGCAAAAGAAATTCTTCTTTTTATCATTGACGTGCTTACATTTTACGAAAAGAATTATGAACTGACAAAACAAGTTTTCTGGTCTGAATTTGCGTATTCGTTTCCTGCGTCATTTTATTATGGGCCACAGGGGGATGATTACAATTATCTTTCCTTTGATGAAGAAAGCATTTTTGATTTATTTCTTGGACTTTGGGACAACGATAATCTAGAGAAACTACCTGATATAAACGAATTCAAACAAGTTAAAAAGAAACTCATTGAAGTGTATAAGAAATTCTAATTATTCGAGCACTTCAAGTACGCGCGCCTTGACTGTGACCTTGCCGCCGGTTGGCTGGGCTAATTCTTTGCCGCATATGAGGCAGACAACAACGCTGCTTGCCTTGCCAAACAAAATCTGTTCATTTTTGCATTTTGGGCATTGAATCTTGATGAACTTGCTTGTGGACTCTCGCATACGATTCTTCATTTTTATCAACTCTGCTTGAATTCTATTTTTCTGGCGCGGAAACCGCCACCTGCAATCATGTGCATCTTCTTGCACTTAGAACATTCAAAACGTAAATCAACTTTCTTGCTTGTCTTTCGGCCTGCCATGCGCCACTTGGTAATGGCTGGCTTTGAATACTTACCGTGGTTACCGATTCCAAGCTTACCACGGTGCTGGATACGCTTCTTGCTTCCAAAACTCAACGGGTGAGCGCTTCCTCTGGTCTTTTTCTTACCCTCGATAATCTTGTGTTCGGTATGCGTCTTGCATGTCGGACAATATGTCTTACGAGTCTTCGGAAGCTTCATATACTTGCGGGGACGGGATTGGTTTAAAAAGATTGCGGTTCATGGGCGGATTAGCTCGTTTCACAAATTTTAAATACTACTTGCAAATAGTGAAGGTTGTGAAGCATTCAATACGTTTTGTGAATGTTGGAGATCTTACTAATGCAACTCTTGCAGAGGTTCAAGCGAAAATAACAACAATTCTTGCGATGGATAAACTTGGACGTACTGACGCGGCTAAGAAATTGTATGATCAAATGGTCACTTCTTATGAATTGGACGCAGTAAAATTGAAACAAATGACACGTGAAATCGTAGTTCAAGGTCGTTGGCCGGATATAGTTTACCACGCAACTGATTCGATTCCTCCAAACTTGTTGCCGCGATTTGAAGAGGGAACAGGAAGAATAATGTTTGAGAGTTATATGCATACGGAAATTAAGTGAGACTAACTAGAGTAATGGCTTTTTTAAAATCTAGAATTTTACAACTCAACAGCTTTCCCCTGCGAAATAAGAACATCTGCGAGTTCAGAGGGCAAAGTGGCCTCATCATTCTTCTCAAACGGCCCGTACATTTCAAGCTCCTCGTCGGCGAATGATTCAATATTCTCCAAGAATTTCACCTGTTTTTTGATAGGCGCGACAGGAGTCGAAGAACTTTGCTGAAATACACTGGGAACAGGAAGGATAATTGGCAAGAGTTGAGGGTCACGAAGCTCCATCAGATGTTGGATAATCCCGCTCCGGTGCTGGCCTAACACTGCGCACAAACTCTGAAACAACACGCTCTCCTCAGGGAGCAGATGGGCAGCGTCCAGCAGGTGGGCTTTTGTCCTGCAATGGTTCACGGACATGTTCAAAATTTTTCGTTCACGAATATCGTAAAGGTCTCGAAGCAAACGCTTCGCGTTATTGAGCTGGATTTGCAGCTTCTCGCGCTCGCTCTGAGAAAAAATATCGTTCTTCGCAAGACTATCATCATAAGCGGACTGCTTATCTTTAAGATAGCGTAAGATGTCACGGTAGAACGAAACATCAATTTTTTGCAGTTCCTCACGAGACTTCTCCCTGCGAAGCAGCTCATACAGTGATTCATACGTGAACACGACCTCTTTTGCGGTTTCCATACTGTCCCCAAGTAAAGTAATTACTGCGAACTATTTAAGAATTTCTGTGCGCGATGTTAAAGACCGTAAACGTCACGGACATGCGCGGGCAGTTCTCGCAATCGATCCACAATATCTGCGTCCCATAGCCCAAAACTCACTGAAAGAGAAGTCGTTTGATGGCGCATACTTCTGCTCACCTCTCCAGCATGGTTAGTTCTTTTTACTACATCTGGATAATCTTTATGAAAGAAATACTGATGGTTATCTTTTCCAAGTTTTGGAGGGTTTCTCATGCTTGCGGTTTCCACACAGTCCTCACCAGGATTTATTTCCTTGGTGTATGTTATAAAAAAATCTCCTTCCCTCATCATGGGAACATGGCCCATCAAAGTCAGAGGCTTTGTAATTCTGCCCAAGTAATAGATTTCTGTCGATGCAACCACGCAAAGTTCAATTGCCACAAGTGGACTACTCTTTTCCACTTTTTAACATTTTATATAGCGAATTGCCAAAAGACAGAAAGCTTTATATAGCACCTCTTTTCCCATTGGGATACTTGTTACAGGGTAGTGCGCACATGGGGTTGACCAACATTCGATTCTTTACCATCCAGACACAGAGTTCTTTTCCATCTTCACTCATCTCATCTTCAATCCAGAATCATAATCACGGGCCGGTAGCTCAACCTGGTAGAGCATTTGCCTTTTAGCGCTTTGGCGCAAGTAAGCAAATGGTTGCGGGTTCAAATTCGTTAAAGTATACGCTTTGCGATTGAATGTCCCGTCCGGCCCGTTATGCTAGCAGAGGATTTCGACCCCATGACCAAGTTCGACGTAACCAAACACGCGCTTGTACCCAAACACACCAAGCTCTCGGACAAAGAGCAAAAAGAGCTGTTTGAGAAGTACGCAATCGACTTGCAAAATCTTCCCCGTATCTACATCAAAGATTCAGCAATCTTACATCTTGAACTTAAGGAAGGAGACATCATCAAAATCTCACGAAACAGCCACACGGCAGGAAATACTGTTTTTTATCGCAGGGTGGTCGAGTAATGGAAAAAATCATTGGAACCAATAAAGAAACAGCAGCGATTTTTACCTTCATTAGAAATCTTCAATTAGGAAACATGAGTGAAACGAGGTTTCTAAGATGAACAACGCAAAAACAGTGATTGAAAAATTCTTTGAAGAGCACAGCTTTGTTCGTTCAAACATCGAGAGCTTCAACCATTTCGTTGAAAAAGAGCTCAACTCAGTCCTCGAAGAGAACCGAGAAGTCATCCCCACCATCATTCCGCCAAACGTTGATAGCTTCAAAATACGCTTGGACAAGATTTGGGTGACCAAGCCAGAAATTACCGAAGCAGATGGAAGCAAACGTAGCATCTACCCTGCAGAAGCGCGCCTTCGCAAGCTCAGCTATTCCGCTCCTATTTTCATCGAAGTCTCAGCGCACGTCAACGATGTCCAGCGCGAAAGCTTCACCACGCAAATCGGCAACCTGCCCATCATGCTCAAGAGCAACTCGTGCCATTTGAACAAGCTCTCACGACAGGAACTTATCGAAAAAGGAGAGGACCCGGACGAACCAGGAGGATACTTCGTAATCAACGGAACAGAACGAATCCTGGTCAGCATCGAAGACCTCTCCAGCAACCACTTCCTCATGGACAGCGACGAGGGCGGAGTCTCACCATTCATTGGAAAAGTGTTCAGCGAACAGGGTATCTACAAAATTCCGCACACCCTAGAACGCATGAAAGATGGAATCTATTACTTGAGCTTCACGAGAGTTAAGCGAGTTCCACTTGTGCTCGTATTGAAAGCACTTGGCTTGACCAAGGATGAGGAAATCATGCAGTCTGTAAGCCGTGAAAAACAGTTTGATGAAATTCTTATCAACCTGTTCGAGTACGTTGATATCAAGAACCCTGATGACGCGATGGACCAACTCGCAAAACTTATCGGCATAACGCAAACGCGTGAGATTAGACTTGAGCGCATGATAGAACTCACTGACAAATTCCTCTTGCCACACATCGGTTCACGTAAAGAAGACCGCATATTCAAAGCGTACAACATCTGCAAAATGCTACGCAAGTACATTCTGGCAGAAAATGGAGAAGTCCCGCTCGACGACCGCGACCATTACATGAACAAGCGCATCAAGATGAGCGGCGACTTATTGGCTGATCTCTTCCGCACCAATTTGAAAATCCTTATCGGCGACATGCTGTACAACTTCCAACGAATCGTCAAACGCGGCAAATTCCCAAGCATCAAAGTCATCATTCGAGACAAGCTTCTGACAAGCAGAATTTACAGCGCCATGGCGACTGGAAACTGGGTCGGTGGACGAAAGGGAGTCTCACAGCGCATCCAGCGTCTGAATTTCCTCAATACCCTCTCGCACCTACAGCGAGTGGTCTCTCCTTTGAGCTCAAGCCAGGAGAACTTCGAAGCACGTGAACTCCACGCCACACACCTTGGACGATTATGCCCTTCAGAAACACCTGAAGGTACTAATATTGGATTGCGTAAAAATTTCAGCATGCTTGCGACCGTGAGCAAAGAAGTCTCTGACGAAGAACTGCTCAAAGGTCTCAAAGCCGCTGGATTGAAGCTGGTGAAATAAATCCAGCGAAGTGTGCTTTGCAGGCTTTTAATTTGCGAGTGAACCATGAATAAAACCAAAAACACAGAGGCAAAATAAAATGACTGAAGTTTATCTTAATGGACGATACGTCGGTGATGTAGATAACTCTGCAGAATTTGTAAATCGTATCAAGCAGGACCGAAGAAGCGGAAGTCTTCCTGGTGACATGAACGTATACTACGACGATGCTCTTGGAAGCGTCATGGTTGAAAGCACCCGCGGACGCTGCAGGCGCCCACTTGTCATAGTCAAAGACGGAGTTACACTACTCACTGATCGGCACGTAAAACAATTACAGAAAGGGGAACTCTCCTGGAACGACCTTATTGCACAGGGAATTATTGAATTCCTCGATGCAAGCGAAGAGGAAAATTCTCTTGTTGCCTTTTCTGAAAAAGATATTACTCCAGAACATACTCACTTAGAAATCTCGCCGCTCACCATGCTTGGAGTGATAGCCGGACTTATTCCTTATGGAGACTACATTCAATCAGCACGACTCATTATCGGAACGCGAAATCTTAAACAATCCGTAGGCTTGTACGCGGCTAACTTTCCTTTGCGAATGGATATGGATGTTAACCTGTTGCATTACCCTCAGATGCCGCTTGTCCAGACCATGATGCATGAGTTGTCTGAATACAAAGCTCACCCAAGCGGACAAAACATTGTCGTCGCGATTATGAGTTTCAAAGGATACAATATTGAAGACGCAGTCATCATTAACAGAGGTTCAATCGAACGCGGATTCGGCAGAAGCTCATACTTTAGACCAGCGGTCAGTGAAGAACTACGCTACTCAGGCGGACTCATGGATTCCATCGTGGTTCCTGACAAAGACGTCAAGGGATACAAGTCAGAACGCGACTACCGATTCCTTGAAGATGATGGAATAGTCTATCCTGAAGCGAAAGTCAAGGAAGAAGATGTCATCATCGGAAAAGTTTCACCACCACGATTTTTGTCAAACTTGGAAGAGTACAGCCTCGCCTCAAACATCAGGCGCGAAAGTTCAGTATCCTTGCGCCATGGAGAAGAAGGAGTGGTTGATTTTGTTACGCTCACCGAGAATGAAGAAGGAAACAAGCTCGTTCAGGTCAGACTTCGCGACCAGCGCATTCCAGAAATTGGGGATAAGTTTGTCTCACGGCACGGTCAAAAAGGAGTCGTTGGACTCATTGTCCCCGAAGCCAATATGCCATTTACCGCGTCAGGAATAAAGCCAGACCTCATCTTTTCACCCCACGGAATTCCTTCACGTATGACCATCTCGCACATGATAGAACTTATCGGAGGCAAAACCGCAGCATTGTCTGGAAGAATCATCGATGGAACAATCTTTGCGGGTGAACCAGAAGAACACATTCGAAAAGAACTAGTTTCCCTTGGCTTTCAGGAAAAAGGAACCGAGACCATGTACAATGGAGTCACCGGTGAACTCATGGAATCGAAAATCTTCATCGGAAACATGTACTACTTACGACTGAAACACATGGTCGCGAACAAAATTCACTCACGAGCACGCGGTCCAATCCAGTTATTGACCAGACAGCCAACAGAAGGTCGAGCCAAAGAAGGAGGGCTCCGACTTGGAGAAATGGAAAAGGATACATTTGTCGCTCATGGAGCAAGCCTCCTGCTCAAAGAGCGTTTCGACTCGGACAAAACAGTAGTCCCGGTCTGTGAAGGATGCGGAATCATAGCGATCTTTGATCCTTTGAAAGACAAGCGCTACTGCCCTGTCTGCGGCGACAATGTTGAAATCAGCGACATTGAAATCAGCTATGCATTCAAACTTATTTTAGATGAGTTCAAGAGTTTGGGAATTTACCCCCGACTGCAACTCAGGAGCAAATACTAAATCCAGCGAAGCCAAGCTTCGCAGGCTTTTATTTTGCGAGCAAAGCGCTAACAAACCAAGAAAACCACGAGGCAAAATAAAATGGCACCACGCAAAAAGAAGGAAGAAGCAGCACTAGTCGAGACTGCAGCACTAACTCCTGCACTTGAAACTCCAGCAGCCGCACCTGAAATTACCAAGATAGAAAAAACACAGTTCTCACGAGAACGTATGGACTCAGTCGCGCACTTTGTCTACAAACATGTCAACAGTATCGTTTTTGGCGTCCTGTCACCAAAAATGATCAAGAAAATGGCGAGCGCGAAAATCGTGACTCCAGAACTCTACGACAAAGAAGGATACCCAGTCGACGGCGGCCTCATGGACGTACGCCTCGGAGTAATCGATCCAGGGCTTCGCTGCAAGACCTGCAGTTCCAAGCTCAAAGAATGCATCGGACACTTTGGATACATCGAACTCGCACGGCCAGTCGTTCACGTCAAATTCGTTCGCATCATACAATTACTTTTGAAAGCGACTTGCAAAGAATGCAGCCGCTTGATGATTTCCCAGGAAAAATGGACAAAAGCAAAATCCCACCTTGAACGCATCGAACGCGAGGAAGGACCAGAAGCGCGCCGTTTGGCAGTCAAAGCACTCATCGAAGGAGCAAAGTCTGGCGGAAAATGCCCACACTGCAAGGCAAAACAAGCAAAAGTCCTCATCGAAAAACCAACAACTTTTATTGAAGGTGACCGACGCATCTCCCCTATTGAAGTGCGCGCACGCCTCGAAAAAATCCCTGATGATGACATCGAACTCTTTGGTCTTAATCCAAAGACCGCACGCCCTGAATGGATGATTTTAACCATTTTGCCGATTCCACCAGTCACGGTGCGACCGTCTATTACACTTGAAACCGGAGAACGCTCAGAAGATGACCTCACCCACAAATTAGGAGACATCGTGCGTATCAACCAACGTTTGTTTGAAAACATCAACGCAGGAGCGCCCGAAATTATCATCGAAGACTTGTGGGACCTCTTACAATATCACGTGACCACATTCTTTGATAATAGTATTGCACAACTGCCGCCCGCACGACACCGTAGCGGACAGCCGCTTAAAACCATCACTGAACGTATCAAGAGCAAAGAAGGACGCATCCGTCACAACTTGGCCGGAAAACGAACCAATTTCTGCGCGCGTACAGTTATCTCGCCGGACCCGATGATTGCACTCGATGAAGTTGGTGTTCCAAAGATTATTGTGATGAAGCTCACAGTGCCTGAGACAGTTAATGAATGGAATCTTGAGTACCTAAAAAAGTTTGTCGCAAACGGCCCGGGCAAATATCCCGGCTCAAATTATGTTATCAGGCCAGATGGCAAGCGAAAGAAAATTACCGATGAAACTAAGGAAGCAACACTTGAAGAGATTCAGCCAGGCTACGTCGTCGAGCGTCACGTCATGGATGGAGACATCGCGCTTTTCAACAGACAACCATCACTCCACCGAATGAGCCTGATGTGCCACCGCGTCAAAGTCCTTCCGGGAAGAACACTTCGCCTGAACCCTGCAGTCTGCAACCCATACAACGCAGACTTCGACGGAGACGAAATGAACTTGCACATCCCACAAACCGAAGAGTCACGTGCGGAAGCAGAAGTCCTAATGGAAGTCCAGACACAACTGGTCTCGCCACGTTACGGCCTTTCAGTCATTGGATGCATCCAAGACGCGATTAGCGGAAACTATCTCTTGACCAAGCGCGCAGTGATGACCCCTGAATTGGCAATGTTCATCCTCGCAAGTGTAGGAGTAACAGACTTTACACGGATTCATGGCAAGAAAAAAGTGACTGGCAAAGAAGTCTTTAGCGTACTTTTACCCACAGATTTCAACTTCACAGGAGCATCACGAAATGGTGAACAAGTCATTGTGAAAAATGGGAACCTCATCGAAGGAACCATCGACACCAAGACCATCGGCGGAGAAGGAGAAGGACTCTTGCTACGCTCATTGCACCAACACTATGGCCCAGAGATAACCATTAAGATACTACACAAAATTTTTCGCATGGGGATTGAATACCTCTTCAACCTCGGATTCTCAACAGGAATCGCAGATGAAGACCTTCCCGACGAAGCACGTGCGCAGATTAACCAACTGCTCACTCACGCGCAGGAAGATGTCACGCAGATGATAGCACAGTTCCACGAAGGTGCCCTTGAAATATTCCCAGGGCGGACCATGCGAGAAACCCTTGAGCTCAAGATTTTGGAACGGTTGAACAAAGCGCGTAACGCATGCGGCCAAGTCATCAAGTCGCACATAAGCGATGCGAATCAGGCAGCAGTCATGATATTATCAGGTGCGCGAGGAAGTATAACTTCCCTCATCCAAATGAGCGCGTGCGTAGGACAGCAAGCACTGCGTGGCAAGCGCATCGAAAAAGGATACCGCGGACGAACCTTGAGCTGCTTCAAGCGCGACGATTTATCTCCTGAAGCGCGCGGATTCATCATCCACAGTTTCAAGCAAGGAATCAATCCAAAAGAGTTCTTCTTCCACGCAATCACAGGAAGAGACGCGCTCATGGACACCGCGCTTCGAACGCCAAAATCAGGATACCTCTACAGGCGCCTTGCGAACGCAATGCAGGACCTGCGCGTAGAATACGACGGAACAGTACGCGACGCAAACGGCCGAATTATCCAGTTCTCCTACGGAGAAGATGGAATCGACGTTTCAAGATCAGAAAGTGGAAGTCTTGATGTCAAGCGCATCATCGACAACACGGAGTGAAACTCATGCATAAGGACCTTGAAGAATACAGTGGAAAACTTCCTCCAAAAATTTTAGCAGAAATCGAAGAGAAGTGCCCCGTATCAAAAATAAAGAAAGTCGTTAAGAAAGTTTATGACGAATACTCTGCCGCACAAGTCGACGCCGGAGAAGCAGTCGGCCTCATCAGCGCAGAAAGTATTGGAGAACCCGGCACACAGATGACATTAAACACGTTCCACTACGCAGGAGTTGCGGAAATGAACGTCACCATGGGACTGCCACGTATAATCGAAATCCTAGATGGACGTAAAAGCATTGCGACTCCGCAAATGGAAATTTTCTTGAAGGCGCCCTACAACAAAGGAAAAGACATCAAAGAACTTGCGCTCCAAATCAAGGAAACTCAATTTGAAGAACTTGTAGCTGAATACGCGCTCAACATCGTCGATTTGAGAATTGAAATCAAACTCAAATCAGACAAGCTTAAAGAGATCGATATGACTCCCGGTGCTGTTGCAAAAGCGCTTGAAAAAGGACTCTCTAACGACGCAGCCATCAAGCAAGCAGGAGACACGATTACTTTACAGCTTGCGACCAAGGATGAGACTAAGGCACTCAACTCGCTTTACCGACTCAAAGAAAAATCCAAAGAAGTCTACATCAAAGGAATAAAAGGAGTGAGCCAAATCCTCCCCGTCAAACGCAAAGAAGAATTCATCATCATCACCGCAGGAAGCAACCTAAAGAAACTTTTTGAGCTTGAATTTGTCGACACTGAGCGGACCACAACTAATGATGTCTATGAGATTAGTGAAGTCTTGGGCGTCGAAGCAGCACGCCAGGCTATCATGGATGAAGTGTTCAAGGTCATCGAAACCCAAGGACTCAACGTCGACATACGCCACATTATGCTTGTTGCAGATACAATGACAGTGAGCGGCGAAGTGAAAGGAATCACCCGATACGGCGTCGTAAGCGAGAAAGCATCAGTACTCGCGCGAGCATCATTTGAAACTCCAATCAAGCACGTCATCAACGCAGCGCTCAAAGGAGAAGTGGACCAGCTCAACAGCGTCGTTGAAAACGTCATGCTGAATCAAATCGTGCCTGTTGGAACCGGACTTCCACAACTGGTCTCCAAACGAGCAAAAGAAGAAAAACAGAAGGAGAAATAATATGGCAAAGACATTTGATGACATGGCCGATTTCAAGAAACTCTTGACAGCAAACAAACTTATTTTAGGAACTGAAGAAACCATGAAAAAACTCCGCTTGGGAAAAATCAGCAAGATCTACCTCGCGTCAAACTGTGAGGAACGCGCGCGTTTAGATATCAAGAAAACCTGCTCGCTTGAAAACGTCCCGTGTGTTGACCTCACGCAAAGCAACGATGAAATTGGAGTGCTCTGCAAAAAGCCTTTCGCTATTTCTGTCGTTGGCGTCGCGTGAAGATATGAGTGTGACAATAGATACAAATACGCTGCAGCTTATCGCCATGTTCGAACAGATGAGTGGCGCGCAAATCAGGGACTGTATTCCCCTTGAAAATCAGATTGTCTTCATTGTTGAGCAAGGCGAAATTGCAAAAGCAATAGGCAAAGGCGGCAAACACGCCCGTGACCTCGAATTCAAATCCAAGAAAAAAGTCAAGATTGTCGAATTCCATCCTGACCTCATACAATTTGTCCAAAACCTCATCTCGCCACTGTCAATTTCCGAAGCCAAACTTGAAGGAGAGGTGCTTTTGCTCAATGCGAAAGATTTAAAAACCCGTGGCTTGCTGATAGGCCGTAGTGCTTCGACATTACGCTTTTTTGAGTGCATTGTTAAGCGATACTTTCCAATCAAAGAATTGAAGGTTGCCTAGAAAAATGGGACGAAAGTCAAACGGAATGGGGGCTAGTAAAGGCCTGCAGAAGCGACGTCATGCAAGCAGGTGGCTTGATGGAGATTATGTACGTCGCACACTGCAATTACAGAGAAAGGCAGACCCGCTTGAAGGAGCATCCCAGGCACGCGGAATCGTCCTTGAAAAAGTTCAACTAGAAGCAAAACAGCCAAACTCAGCGATGAGAAAGTGCTGCAAAGTCCAACTTGTCAAAAATGGAAGACAAGTCACCGCATTCATGCCCCGAGATGGAGCGCAAAAGCTTATCGATGAACACGACGAAGTATTAATTGAAAGCATCGGCGGCTGTCAAGGAAAATCTAAAGGAGACATTCCGGGCGTTCGCTGGCAAGTCATTAAAGTCAATGGTCAATCACTTGACGCATTACTTAAAGGAAAAATAGAAAAGGCACGAAAGTAGTTATGGTAGAAGTTCTTGCATTCAACAAATGGAGCGTAACTGGTATCAAGGTAGATGATGCAGGATTACAGAAATACGTTACTCTTGAAGCGCGCTTTGTTCCCAAGACCGGCGCGCGCTATGCAGGACACAAGTTCCACAAGTCCAAAACATTCATCGTTGAACGCTTAATCAACAAAGTCATGATTCCAGGTCACAAGGCAAAAAAACACCTTCGCAGTTCAGGACACGCAACAGGAAAAAGCGCGAAAAGCTACCAAATTGTCTTCTCAACATTCAAACTAATCGAAGACCGAACTAAAGAAAATCCAGTCAAGGTCTTTGTCAAGGCCATAGAGAATGTTGCCCCACGCGAGGAAATTGTTGCAATTGAGTATGGTGGAGCACGCTATCCAAAAGCAGTCGACTGCTCTCCACAGCGCCGCATCGATGTCGCCTTGCGATACTTTGTCCAAGGCGCGTATGACAACAGTTTCAACAAGAAAAAGTCCGTCGAAGAAGCGCTTGCTGATGAAATTGTGAATGCGTATCGCCTTGACGCAAAATCACTAGCCGTTTCTAAAAAGGCAGAACTTGAACGACAAGCAGAAGCTTCACGATAAAACATGACAAACATCTTCGCAGCAGACACACATATACATCGCTATTTTCTTGAAAAAGAAGTGAGCCAAGTTGTTCTCGATTTACAAAACGCAGGTTGTGCTGTAGAATATATTCCTAGTACAACTAGTCATGGAAGTCCAAAAAGCGCTTTTTTTCATAGCGGCTCAGTTGCAGATTGCAGCCCTTGGACCGACCCGCTTGTTCCAATACCACCAACTGCAAAAGCGTGCGTAGAATTATTATCCAGAGATTCGAAAACTGATGGACTTGTGAGACAGTTGTATAGTCTGCCTACTTCTTGCAAAAATTGCTCTAACTGATTCTCATTCCACTCAACACATTTATATATCCTTTTTATTTGTTTCTGTTCATGTCTCACAATGAAACTCCAGAAGAACACAAGGAACACAACAAGGACGTTCAGCAGCTCTGGGATGATATTGAAAAGCGTGAACACAAAAAACAGAAAAAACCACTTCTCAACGAAGATGGTGACAAGGATGACGATGAAACACCACGCGAAGAAGAGTAGCGTTCTTGTGCTGCTTATTCTCGCAGCAATCTTTGTTTCTGCACATAGCTCAAGTCAAAATGGACTCGCCACGATTACCTTCCCAACAGAGCCACCACTCTCCGGTGAACCAGTGCTGGTTAGCATATACTTGACTGATGATTCAGGAAAACCATTGGCCTTGCTCGACACCAGACACGAGCGCAAATTGCACGTCATTTTTATTGGGCAGGACCTTGTGACTGTAAATCACACACATCCTGAAGACTTTGAGATAGGATTTTCTCAACAAACAAATGGAACCTATCTCGTCTTGCACACATTTCCTCAAGCAGGACATTACGCGGCACTTCTTGACTACTCTGCTAACGAGGAGTCTCATTCATCCACAGTTCCTTTTATTGTGGTTGGAAAAGAAAACCTGCCGAACACCACGTATGACTTCTCGCGCACAAAACAGTTTGGGAACTATACTGTGGAACTAAAAACGCCTACAAATATCACTACTGGCGAAAATGAATTTTCTTTACACATCAGCAATGGAACACCAGTGACTGACTTGCAAATGTATCTGGGAAGCGAACTACATGTTGGAGTCATCCGCGCGGATTTGACGCTTGGCGGGCACGGGCATGCGCACATGCTGGGAACATCGCACATGGACATGACTGGAATGCAACATTACTTTGGACCAGAACTACCTTTTGAATACACTTTTTCCCAGCCAGGAGTCTACGCACTCATCGGACAGTTCAAACACAATGAAACGGTTGTGACTACAAACTTTTTGGTGAACGTGACGGGGGAACCAGTGCATGTTGATGAACAAGGTCACTCTGAAACTCTGACTCAGGATTCTTCGTTTCCTTTCTCTGTAGGTTGGGTGTTCATTGGGGTAGGGATTGTGATACTTTTTACTGCAGGAAATAAATGGCGAAAAAATTAATCAGTCAATAACCCCTTTTTCATCATATACTACATCGTGCCCTGCAGACTCAAGTCTTCGTTTTGCAAAAGGAAGGCAAGCATTTGTTGAGCAGCCATACAGACGTACTGACTTGTAGCCCATGCATAATTCTACAACATGATGTATTCCGTCAAGGTCAAGATTATCTGGATTACTCTTGTCAAAATCAACATACCTCACATCCGTTTGGTTATTCTCAATTTCGTGAATTCTTGCAAGAACCTCTTCCAGTTTCTTTCTCCTTTCTGGATTGCAAGCTTTCAGCTCGCTTTCAATAATCTCTTTATGGATGATAAGATGAAGAAGACTCATAGCTTAGTTAAACATCCAACTCCTTAACGTCCTTCGCATGCCTTAAAATAAATTCTTTGCGTGGCTCGACTTCATCGCCCATCAAAATTGAGAACATCTCGTTCGCAGCGACTGCATCCTGAATGGTGATGAGCTTCAAGCTTCGCGTGGTCGGGTCCATCGTGGTCTCCCACAATTGTGTCGGGTTCATCTCGCCAAGACCTTTGTAGCGCTGGATTCCTGCATCTGCGCCAATTTTCTTAAGCGCTTCTTCCTTTTCAGTATCGTTATACGCGTACTGAATCTTTTTGTTCTTCTCAACCTTGTATAACGGAGGCATAGCGATGTAAATCTTGCCGTTCTCGATAAGAGATGGCATAAGTCTGTAGAAGAACGTGAGTAATAGGCAAGCAATATGGTTTCCGTCAACGTCCGCGTCAGTCATGATTATAACTTTGTGGTAGCGTAGTTTTGCCAAATCAAATTCTTCACCAACACCGCTTCCTATCGCGCTGATGATGGTTACAATTTCCTCGTTCTTGAGTACCTTGATAAGGCGCGCCTTTTCAACATTCAAAATTTTACCTTTCAATGGCAAAATGGCTTGGAACTCGCGGTTACGGCCTTGTTTTGCGCTGTTGTGGACAAATACGCCAGATGCAAGCGCAAAGTTGTGCGTTCCGGGGACTTCCAGGTCATAGACGTCTATTTTTTGATTGAGCCATTCAATACTACTAATCTTGTGGTTGAAGTTCATAACTGCTTCTTCAACTTTTGATAGGTCGTTATTGAAGAATCGTTCACAGAACGTGTCGAAGCAAAGAACGTTTTTATTTTTAAACAGTTTTCTTTCCTTTTCAAATTCGTTGACATCCAACTGATTTTTTATGTCGTATACTTTTCGTAAAAGTTTAATGGTATTTTCAAAATAGGTTTTATCATACGCTTCCTTGCGTTTTTTCCTAAATTCAGGAGTCCACTGTTCTCGAGTCTTCTTGCTTCTCCATTCTCGTAGCTCTTTGTTTGTCCATTCCTCTTGTGCTTTGTTCTTCAGAATGTTCTTTTGGTGAGGGTTTCTCTCAAAATAAGCTTTCACTCTTTCGGATTGCTTTGCCTTGTTTTCTTCTGATGCCCAGTATTCTTTTTGTGCCTTTGCCAGTATTTGTTGGCTTTTCTTTCGGTACTCTGGATTTGAATCGTAAAAATCCAAGAATTTTTTTATCATGAATTTTCTATATTCCGTGTTCTCCCATTGTGCTTGCGCTCTCTTACTCAATTCATCTTTCATTGCGAGCATTTTCTGTCTTATTCTTTCTTTGAATTCAGGAGAGCTGCGAATTTTTTGCAATTTTTCTTGCACTTCTCTGGTAAAGGGCGTCTTGTGCGCAAGCGCGCGGTGTAATGCTAGGTGTTCTTCTTTTGACAGTCTGCAAATATTTGTTGGATTATTATTCCGCTTGTTGAAATCTTTGTGATGGCGATGTTCTCCCAACGGTTCGTAAATTCCATTCTTCAAATTATGCTCGTCCGCAAGAATGTGAGTAAATATCCAACGAGAATCGAGTGGATCAAATACAAGTTCGTAGCCTTCAATGGTGATTCTTTTCCCTTTTCTTGAGACTTGGCGGTATAACGGCATGAGCGAATCAACAGTTGTAAGTTCCTTTGCTTGTTTGAATGAGCCATCTCTAAGCATGAATAAGTGATCAGGGGTGCATGTGATATCTTCGTTGTTATCTAACACGATTTTGATAACTTGTGCATCATGCTTTGTAACGCGTGGACTTTTGATGTGTTGAATCCCAACGTGTCCGTTATGAAGAAGAGTGTAGCAAAAGTTTTGTTTTCCTTGCTTAGCTTCTTCTATCAACTCTTTAAATGAGATATTTCGCCCATCAGCAAGCGCAACTTTTGTATCTCCTGAAAAACAACCCCCTGCAGAATCTCCCTCCACAAGGTACAACTCGGACTTTGTCGCATCACGAGAACTACAGTCGGCAAGTTTGCCAGGCAACGAACCGCTTTCAAGCGCGCCTTTCCTACGGACGAGCTCACGCGCCTTACGCGCGGCTTCTCTTGCGCGTGCTGCGTCAAGACATTTAGTGATGATGATTCGAGCTGCGCTTGGAGTCTGTTCAAGAAACATACTCAGACGGTCATAGACAATACTATCTACAATCCCCTTGACTTCGCTGTTGCCAAGTTTAGTCTTGGTCTGTCCTTCAAATTGTGGCTCAGGAACTTTGACAGAAATCACTGCAGTAAGGCCCTCACGGAAATCCTCGCTGGTGAGTTCGGTCTTATCATCTGTTAACTTGTGCTTGTCCGCATACGTTTTCAACGCACGGGTAAGCGCGGACTTAAAACCAGTCAAATGGCTTCCGCCTTCGTGCGTGTTGATGTTGTTAGCAAACGTGAACACGCTTTCTGAATAAGAATCGTTGAATTGTATGGCAATCTCTGCAACAATGTGGTCTTTTTCTTTTTCAAAGTAAATTGCAGGATGCAACGCGGTCTTGTTTCTGTTCAAAAATTCGACAAACTCCTTAATTCCACCTGCATATTGGAATTCCTGATTATGATTTGAGCGCTCATCTTTGAAAATAAACTTCACCCCCCTGTTCAAAAACGCAAGTTCCCTGATACGGGAGATGAGCAGGTCAGATTCAAAAATTACCGTCTCAAAAATCTGTGTGTCTGGCTTGAACGAAATCATTGTGCCTGTGCCAGTTGTTGGGCCAACCTCCTTGACGGGCGCGACAGGAGCCCCACGGACGTATTCCTGGACCCAGAGCTTACCATCGCGCTTGATTGTCGCGACAAGCTTTTCCGACAACGCATTGGTGACCGAAACTCCGACACCGTGCAACCCGCCTGAAACCTTGTAGGTGCCTTTCTCAAACTTTCCACCCGCATGCAGTTTTGTCAACGCGACTTCTAACGCTGAAACTTTGAGCTTTGGATGGATGCCGACAGGGATTCCTCTGCCGTTGTCTTCAACAGTGATGCGTCCATCGGTATGAACTGTGATGCGAATAGTCGTACAAAAGCCCGCCAATGCTTCATCCACTGAGTTATCGACGACTTCCCAGACTAGGTGGTGGAGGCCCCGGATGTCAGTAGAACCGATGAACATACCTGGACGCTTCCTGACAGGCTCAAGTCCCTCAAGTACCTGAATAGCCTCTGCGCCGTACGCTTTTGCTCCTTCCTCTGCTTTGTTTTCAGTCATAGAAATTTTCGTATTTATCGACGATAAATAACATCAAAATAAGGTGCGCTTTCCTTTATAAAGATTGCGGTGTTTTGGAAGCAGATTTTGAGGCGCTTTTTTGCCGAGTTATCAGACTCGTTGTTCATTCATTGGAATACGAAATATTTATAAAGGGCCGCCTGACTTTGTGGTCTTTATGGTTAGTTTAAAACTGGTCATCGGGACCAAGCAAGGCAAATGCGTTCAAAAAGAGCTTGCTGAAGATGTCAGCAAAAACTTTGTCGGCAAGAAGATTGGTGATAAAATCTCCGGCGATGCCATTGGTCTTTCAGGTTATGAGTTCTTGATTACCGGCGGCTCAGATTATTGCGGCTTTCCAATGCGCAAAGATGTTGATGGATTCGCTCGCAAACGCATCTTAGCAGTTCAAGGCGTAGGCCTGAAAAAAGAAGCAAAAGGAATCCGCCAACGAAAAACCGTCTGCGGCAACACAATCCATCCAAAAATCGTCCAAGTTAACATGAAAGTTCTTGTCGAGGGCAAAGAGCCGTTTGTATTCCCTGAAAAGAAAGAAGAAAAGAAAGCAGCGTAAGTTCTTAATCACTCAGTTATATTTAGTTAAATTAGTAAGTCTTTCAACTTTTTCTGCATAAGTGTTAAAAAGGATAATGACTTTTCTACTTTTATGATTAAATGGATAACTGACCCAAAAGAGTCGGACGAACTCTTTCGTAAGATTGAGCAACTCTTTGAAGAGGATAGGAAAAGAAATCCGAATCGCGTTTCAAAAGGATTAAGTGCATGGTTTCAAGATAACAAAAAGAAGCGTAAACGAGTTGATTGAGATGATAGCAATATGTGGTTTAAAGATTATCCATAAAGATGATGGAACGGTTCACACTCAAATTTCTCGGCGCAATATGCCTGTAGAAATTATAGCCATGCAACTGCGTTCAGTTCTTAACGAGTTAGATGAAAACTACGATAGACAAGCCCGTGCGAATATTACAATAGTGCCTTAATTTCTCCCTTCGTAAAACTTCTCAATCACTCGTTTCACAAGTGGAATGAATGTTTTTTCTGCCTTTTTTGAATTCTCAATAACTTCAAGATGGTTCGTTTCGTTCTTTCCATAAGAACCGATAACATTGCTAATTGCTGAGACAATCACAACAGCAATCCTTCGCGCGAGCGAATAGTTCGCCCCATCAGGAACCGCACTATTTAAAAATAGAGAATGAATTATTTACGAGCGTCGTTCAACAACACTTTGCATGGTCTTAACGAAATCTTGCGCTTGAGCAAGATACTCATCAAATTGTCTTCCAGAAATCTCCGCGATTTCGCGATGGGTAATCTTCTTTTGCAACGCAAAGAACAAGTTCATCATATTAGTATATTTGTGGTGGACAAGGCCAGTCTTCACCAGCTTGCGCTCGATCATTTCAGGCAGATGCGCAGGAGTAGGAGGGACTTCGCCATGATGCATCAATGCGGCGTGCGCGCTATCGACAACTGCCCAGTACAGGTCAAGAGTCGCCTGCATGATCTGACCCTTCGCGTTGTTCAATGTCGCAGGAGCTCTTGCGAAATACAGCCAGACACTTTCTTTGCTTGGGCGAATCTTGCCCTGGAAAAGCAGGTGTTGAACTGGCTCAAAGAATCCTGAATCATACAACGGAACACCGTCGCGAAGCATGTTCAGCGCGATAGGGTCACCGTTTCGCACATATTCCCAGAAAGTGGTGAGCTTAAGTGTTGTTATGTGAAGCCTTCTGCTGCATTGCGATGCCAGATTTTCAGTGATAACACGGTATGACTGAACCACTTCATCACTTAAAATTGCGGTCAGGTCGTTGATAATGATTAAGACGTCGATGTCGCGCTCACCAATCTTTGGCTGTTCATTGCGCGCAACACTACCAAACAAAACCGCCGCTTTCAAAAATTGTCCAAGCTCTTTTTCCATCGCGTGCGCGAATTTTCTCGCAAGCTCAAAATCATCAGAATGATACTTGGGAATGTTGGGATGCGGACGCGACTTGACCTTGAACTCCATATTTCGGAAATCTCCTGCTCAGAAATCATACGGCGATTTCCGAGCATGCTCGAGAATCACCTCTAGAGTACTAGACGGTGATTCTCGACATGTTGTGGTCTGCCGTTCTGCTGTTTTAAACATTTGGCACTCCTAGAGAATGAATACACTGACTTTTATCACCCATTCGTGCTTCCGAAAACTTAATAAGCAATTAGCTCTGGTTTTTATCTATGGGGGAATTGGAAACATTACTTGTCTGCACTTTGTCTTATCCAAAGGTTGAATACGACCTTTCTATCGTCAATGCAGCACTTATGCAACTCAAAGAACCTACGTTCAGTAAAGATATCGAAAGAGAAGTCAAGCTGGCGTTTGAAGAGCTCCAAGTGACTGGCGAAGAAAAATTTGATGATGTGAAGCCCGTGATTGAACAGGAACTCGATCCGTCGTCCTACACTAATAACGATTATTCACTTGGAATTGAATATGGAGGGGAAAAATTTCAAGGGCATTACGAAACCAAAGAAGCAAAAGCAGATGGAAACGGAGCATCTTATACTGCTGAACACCAAACAACTGAAGATGCTCAAGCGATTGCAGACGCAGCACGAGAGTCCCAGAATACAAACCGGACAAACATTTCAAAATACATAGATGAGTCCACAAAAGCAGCCGCAACAGAGCAGAAAATAATTTCAGCAGGACGCTGGTATTTGATGTACGAAGGAAAAATTCATTTTAATTAGAATTAAGCTCTTATACTTCCCTGAACGTGACTGATCGGCTTCATCTGATTATTGAAACACTGGACAAGTTCCCGTAATGTGTGACCTCCTCCCCGCACTAAAGTGCGGGGCTTCCGGTGAAGTCTGCTAGTTTTCTTTGGTGTATGTCTGCTTGGTTTCTGACGTAGTTATCAACTACGTCCACAGTGTTGTAGCCAACACTTCCTGCATACGCACCCGGACTCCAAAAATGTCCGCGCGGGTAACGCAGCCTGAACTTAGGCTGCTCTCTGAAAAGAAGATAGCTTGATCCCCCTTTGAGTAATTACAGAGCTTTGCTCTGCGACATACTCGGTGAAATCTCGCAGGAGATATGAACGTGCTCTGGCATGACGAACAGTTCACGAATCGTGATATGGTGTCGTTCAGCCTGCTTGCGAATAGCATCTTCGCAAGCTTTTTATACTTCTCCTGCCGTAACATCTGATATCTGTACTTCGTGCACCATTGAAAA
>Ga0209541_10004055_pt1 | contig 26269 bp, 33 predicted proteins | sample RifCSPlowO2_01_FD_184027 | JGI IMG/M metagenome (GOLD analysis project Ga0209541, IMG submission 184027) | Groundwater microbial communities from Rifle, Colorado - Rifle CSP2_plank lowO2_0.1 (SPAdes) (version 2) | ecosystem: Environmental > Aquatic > Deep subsurface > Groundwater | place... | reverse complement strand
AGACGTACGTCGTTCCTTCGTTTTTTTCGGCGATCTCCTTCGCGATGTCTATGGCTCTCCGCACGCCGAAGCAGAATCCTGAGTTCTTCGCGATCTCGATGGTTGGCATGTTGTTGTAAGAAATGTTTTTGACTCGGGCAGTGCCGGGCTCGCTTTTCGCTATTGCAATGAGAAATGTGGCGCCTCCCCGTAAGTCATGGAAATCAGAGATTTCCAGGACATCGGAAACCTTCGGTTTCCGCGTGGGGCTTCCCCCTCCACATTCGCTGTCGCAGTCGCCGATTCGCTCACGAAAAAGGCACTGCCCTAACTATTGATCTACACCGTCTTCGTCAGATACACGAACGGATAGATGTCCTTGAGCTTGAAATAGGCTTCCCTCGCGGTGTAGATGCTGGAGAACAGCCCATAGACCGTCGGCCCGGAGCCGGAGAGGCACGAGTTGAGCGCCCCGTACTTGTTGAGCAGCCCGGTCATCTCCCTGACGATCTTGTACCGCTTGGCCACGACCTCGGTGAAATCGTTGTGGAGGTTGTCCGCCATGCCGTTGATGTCCTTCTTCTGCACCAGCTTGGCATAGGCTCTCGCGGACATTGCCTTCTTCTTGGGCATCCTCTTCCGGTGCTTGTCGAAGGCGTCATATGCCCATTTGGTGGACACCTGAAAGCCGGGGTTGATGATGACCGCGTTGATCTTCGGGTAGCTGGTGATGGGCTTGACCTTCTCTCCCACGCCTTCCACGAGGGCGGGCTTCCCGGGGATGAAGAACGGCACGTCAGAGCCGAGCTCGAAGGCCGCGTGCATGAGCTTCTTCTGGTCCAGGCGGAGCTTCCACAGGCTGTTGAGGGCGATGAGCGCCATGGCCGCGTTCGAGGAGCCCCCGCCGAGCCCCGCTCCCAGGGGGATGTTCTTCTCGATGGTGATCCGGACCCCGGAGCGGATGCCGTGCTTCTTCTTGAGCATCATGGCTGCCTTATACGCCAGGTTGTCCTTGTTCAGTATGCTGGTGTTGTTGCTGTGGACGACCACCTCATCCCCTTCCATCTTCTCGAACATCAGGTTGTCGTAGAGGTCAATCGGATGCATGACGCTCTCGATCTGGTGCAGTCCTCCCTTGGCCTTCCGGCCGATGTGGAGAGTGAGGTTTATTTTCGCGTGAGATTTCAGTATCATGGCCAACCCATGAAGAAGAAAGCAGAGGGGTATATATAGATTTTCCCCTTTGATTAACCACTATCAAGTTAATATACTTAAAAATTTATCTGACGAGCGTGACGGCGCAGAAGCACTGCATCCCCTCCCCGCGGCCGAATCCCGTCAATCCTTCTCCGGAGGTGAACGTCAGGCCAATCGAGGAAGGGCCGATGCCCAGCAGGGCGCAAAGGGATTTCTTGATGGCGTCATGGTGCGGCTCCAGCTTCGGCTTTTTCGCCTCGATGGAAACGCTCACATTGCCGATGGCCCATTTGCCGTCCCCCATGTCCTCCAGGATGGCCTTCAGGTACTCCCTGCTGTCCGTGATTCCCTTCTTGCACATCCCGTCAGAGATGATGCTCAATGATCGTCCCCCCAGGGCCGAGCTGATGGCGTTGAACAATGCGTGCAGGATGACGTCAGCGTCCGAGTTGCCTTCCAGCCCCTGCTCATGTGGGATAGTGCAACCGCCAAGCACGAGCGCTTTTTTTCCTGCGGAGAAGCGGTGGCTGTCCTGCCCCAGGCCGACTCTCGGGGGACGCGCGTTGCCCGCTCCTGAAATCATGCGTGTCGCCATCTCCAGGTCTTCGGGGGTGGTGACCTTGAAATTCCTTGCGGAGCATGGCACGATCTTCACCTTCTTCCCCAGCGCTTCCACCATGGCGGCATCATCAGTATGGTGGGCGTTGTTTTTGAGCGCATGGGAAAAGGCTTCCTTGAGGATGCCGTAGCGGGCGCACTGCGGCGTCTGCATCTGCCAGACGTCTTTCCTGTCGAGCGTCTGCTCCGCAAAGCCGCCCTTCACCTTCTTGATGGTGTCCTTCAGCGGAAACGCGCAGGCGGCGGCGCCATGCTCCCTGGCGGCAGAGATGCATGCGCTGATCTCCCCGGCGGAAACGAAGGGATTTGAGCCGTTGTGGATTATGATGATGTCTTCCTCATCGCAGTTCCCCAGCGATTCCGCGCCGTTGAGCACCGAGTCCTGCCTTTCCTTGCCGCCTTCGATGATTTTTTTTATTTTTGTAATGGCGTATTTTCCGGCCAGCGCCTTGATGCCGTTGAAGAGCTCTTTTCTGGAGACGACAGTGACGGTGTCGATATCGGCGCACTGCTCGAATGCCTCAAGCGCCCACGCCAGCAGCGGCTTCCCGCCGAGGTCCGCGATGATCTTGTCCGTCCCCTGCATCCGCGCCGAGCGCCCGGCAGCGACGATGATGGCGCGGTTCATGCCTGCCTCCTGAAGTCGTTCTCCACGAGCAGCTGGGCCTTCTCCTTGGTGCCCTTGTCGATGTCGAGGATGGTCTGCAGCGAAGGATGCGAGTGCGTCGGCGCGGCGTCCATCATCCTCCTGATGATCTCCGGGATGTCGAGGTAGCCGATCTCCCCCTTGATGAAGGCCTGCACCGCGACCTCGTTGGCGGCATTCATGGCCGCGGGCACGATCCCCCCGGCCTTGCCTGCGCCGTACGCGTACGCCAGGCAGGGGAACCGTTCCGTGTCCGGGGCAAGGAATTCCAGCTTCTGGGCCTCCGCCATGTCAAGCGGGCGCGCGGGGGTGGGCAGCCGCTGCGGATGGGTCAGCGCGTACTGGATGGGGATGGTCATGTCCGGCCACCCGAGCTGCGCGATGACCGAGCTGTCGGAAAATTCAACGAGGGAATGCACGATGCTCTGCGGATGCACCACGACGTTGATGCGCTCATAGGGAATGCCGAACAGCCAGTGGGCCTCGATGACCTCGAAGCCCTTGTTCATCCACGTGCTCGAGTCGACGGTGATCTTCGCGCCCATCTTCCATGTCGGGTGCTTCAGCGCATCCGTGATGGTCACGCCGGCCATCTCCCGTGGGGAAAGGTCCCGGAACGGCCCCCCGGAGCAGGTGATGGTGATGCTCTTCAGCTCTTTCATGCGTTCCCCCTTCAGGCATTGGAAGATGGCGGAATGCTCGGAATCGATGGGCATGAACGAGATTCCTTTTTTTCCTATGGCCTCCACGATCACGCTGCCCGCGGCCACGAGAGTCTCCTTGTTTGCGAGCGCGATGTTCTTCCCGTGCATCACGGCATCGTACGTGGGCTCGATCCCTATGGAGCCGACGAGCGCATTCACCACCGTGTCCGCCTGCTCCAGCCGCGCGATCTTCCTGATGCCCTCCATTCCTTTGTAGACGGCGACGGTGGCCTTCCTCTCCAATTCCTCCGCCTTGGCCTCGTCCATGACGGCGACGGCCTCCGGCTTCAGGAGCCCGATTTGATGCTGGAGGACGTCGATCTTGGCGTTGGTGGTCAGCCCGGCCACCCTGAATTCAGAAGGGTATCTTCTCACTATCTCGATGGTCTGGGTGCCGATGCTGCCCGTGGAGCCGAGAAGGGAGAGGGTCTTCATGATTGTCCTCCCGCATCCCGCGCCCACCTGCAGAAGCCGCATTCTTCCGCCGGCTGCGGAATCTCTTTTTCCAGCACCTCAAGCGCTTTCCTGAATATTCTTTCAGCGTTGGAGGCGTCAATGGGGATTTTTACCAAATCCGAATGGAAATCCACGTCCCCGTTCCCGTGCACGGTGTTCGGGTGGTAGAAGAGCAGGTAGGCGTAGTCTTCCGTCTCGTGGCCGTTCTTCCTGAGGAGGAGATTGTAGATGTCCATCTGGTCCTGGTAATGGGCAGGGGTGTCCTCCTTGAGCGGATAGCCGCGCGTCTTGTAGTCCAGCACGACGAGTTTTTTTCCTTTCACGAGGATGTTGTCCACCGCTCCCCGGAACAGGTTGCCGCGCTCATCCTTCCAGCGTATGCCATTGAAATTGCTCCGCCAGACCGCGAGCAGGCTCTTGTCATTGAAAAGCCTGCACTCGCCGTTGCATTCGGCGAGTTCCGGCGGCAGCTCACCCTTTTCCATGAAGCGGTCGAAATGCTCCTTCAGCACGCGGTCCATGCCGGACGGCAGGGAGGGGAAGATGGAATCAGGACGCTTGATGCCCTTGGTGAAGTGCAGCCAGAAGCAGCGCGGGCAGTCCTTGAGCAGCGACAGGCTTGAGGGGGAGAAGGTGTAGGGCATTCATCTCCTCTGCGCCGCCAGCTCGTCGATCTCCTTCAGCAGCGTGGGCATGACATCCTTGTCCTCTATGCGGCGCGTGATCTTCCCGTTCTTGTAGAGCAGGTGGTTTCCCGGCGCTCCCACGATGCCGATGTCCGCTTTCCCCGATTCCCCGGGCCCGTTGACCGCGCAGCCCATGATGGCGACGTGGATGGGCTCGCGGACGCCTTCTGTCCTGTTTTCGAGTTCCTCGACAAGCTTGATGACATCGACTTCCGTCCGCGCGCACGTCGGGCAGCTCGTGACCTCGACGCCCTGCTTCCGCAGCCCGAGGGAGCGCAGGATCAGCTTGCCGACCTTGGCTTCCTCCCTGGGATCGTCTGACAGCGAGACCCGTATGGTGTCGCCTATCCCTTCGGAAAGCAGCATGCCCATGCCCATCGATGACTTGATCGCGCCGGGCACTTTCGATCCGGCCTCGGTGACCCCCAGGTGGATGGGATACTCGCTCTGCGCGGCGAACAGCCGGTATGCCTCGACCATCCTGGGAACATCTGACGCTTTCAGCGAGACGATGATATCCAAAAAATCCTCGGCTTCGAGCATCTTGATATGGCGGAAAGCGCTCTCCACCATGGCCTGGGGAGAATATCCGTATTTCATGAACAGGTCCCTTTCCAGGGAGCCGAGATTGACGCCGATCCTCATCGGAAGGCTGTATTCCTTCGCCGCCTGCACCACCGCCTTGACCTGCTGCTGCCCCCCGATGTTGCCGGGATTGATCCGCAATTTGTCGGCATATTTGGCCGCTTCCAGCGCAATGCGATAGTCAAAGTGGATGTCAGCCACCAAGGGTATGCCTATGTTGGCTTTGATCTCCTTGAGGGCCTTGGCCGCGTCCATCGTGTTGGCGGACACGCGCACGATGTCGCATCCGACCTCTTCCAGCCCGTTGATCTGCTCGATGGTGGCCTGGGCATCCGTGGTCTCTGTCGTGGTCATGGACTGGATGCTGATGGGCGCATCCCCGCCGATGAAGAGCTTGCCTATCTTCACTTTCCGGGATTTCCTTCTGGGCCTCATGATGCCTGCCTGTTTTTCTTGCTCGGTGTTCAGGGGAATCATCTGTTTCCTCTATCGTTATGGTGGGAATGATGGTTGGGGATGTTGTTTGGCTTGAGCGCATGGGAGATGGCCTTCCTGATGGACTCCCTGTCGATGCCCGCGAGCTGCTTCTGGATGGCCGGCTTGCCGTGCTCGACAAAGGTATCCGGGATGCCGATGATGGTGAGCGGGATCCTGACGTCGTGCTTCGCCAGCAGCTCGGCGACAGCCGAGCCGAATCCCCCTGCCGCCTGGCCTTCCTCGACGGTGATGAGGTGCCCGTGCTTCACCGCTTCAGCGAGGATGAGCTGCTCGTCCAATGGCTTCACGAACCGGGCGTTGATGATCGTGGCATCCGCCTTCGCTTCCTTCATGGCTTCGAGCGCATCGGTGAGGATGGGGCCGACGCCGATGATGAGGATGTCTTTGCCTTTCCTCAGGAGCTCTCCCTTGCCGATGGGCAGCCTGACCAGGGCATCATCCATCCTGGCTCCGGTGCCGGAGCCGCGCGGATACCTCAGCGAGGACGGGCCGTTGATGGATGTCGCGGTATAGAGCATGTGCCTCAGCTCGTTCTCGTCCCTGGGCACCATGACGGTCATGTTGGGGATCATCCTCAGGTAGGCGATGTCGAACGGCCCGTTGTGGGTTGGCCCGTCATCTCCCACCAGGCCAGCGCGGTCGAGAGCGAACACCACCGGCAGGTTCTGGATCGCGATGTCGTGGATGATCTGGTCGAACGATCGTTGGAGGAATGTCGAGTAGATGGCGCACACCGGCCGCATGCCGGAGATGGCGAGGCCCGCGGCGAACGTCGCGGCGTGCTGCTCCGCGATGCCCACGTCGAAGAATCTGTCGGGAAACAGCTTCTCGAACTTGTCCAGCCCGGTCCCTGATTTCATGGCCGCGGTGATGGCTATGACTTTGGGATTCTGCTTCGCGATGGTGAGGAGAGCGTCCGAGAACGCCGCGGTGTAGGTGATCGCTCCGGAGGTGGGATGCTTCTTCCCGTTGCTGACGTCGAAGGGCGACATGCCATGCAGCTTCTCGATGTCGGTGTCCGCGAACGGGTAGCCCTTGCCCTTCTCCGTCAGGATGTGCAGCAGCACGGGCCCTTTCATGTCCCTGAGGTTGTGGAGCGTGTTGATGAGCTCGTCCGTGCTGTGGCCGTCGATGGGGCCGAAATACCTCAGGCCAAGCTCCTCGAACAGCGCTCCCGGGGTCCCGATGTTCCTGAACCTGCTTTCCATGTCCCCCACCCTCCGGACTTCCTCGTCCTTGACGCCGGGGATGGCCTTGAGGAGCTGCGCCGTGGTCTTCCTGATCCGGGAATAGCTCGGCATGGCCACGATCTTGTGCAGGTACCTGGAGAGGGCGCCGACGTTGGGCGAGATGCTCATGCGGTTGTCATTGAGGATGATGAGGATGTCCGAGTTCAGCACGCCGGCGTTGTTGAGCCCCTCGTAGGCGAGCCCAGCGGTCAGGGCGCCGTCCCCCACGACCGCGACGACCTTGTGATTTTCCTTCCTGAGGTCTCTTGCTTTCGCTATGCCCAGGGCGGCGGAGATCGCGGTGGACGCGTGCCCCGCTCCGAAGACGTCGTACTCTGATTCCTCGATGTTGCAGAAGCCGCACACGCCCCTGAACTGCCGCAGGGTGTCGAAATTCTTGTTTCGGCCGGTGAGCAGCTTGTGCGGATAACTCTGGTGGCCGGTGTCCCACACGATCTTGTCCTTGGGGGTGTCATAGATGTAGTGGAGCGCGATCGCCAGCTCCACCGCTCCCAACGGCCCGCCAAGGTGGCCGCCGTTCTTCGAGACCACTTCCAGGATGCGCTGCCGGATCTCCTTCGCGAGCAGGGGGAGCCGGTCCCTTCTCAGGAGCTTGAGGTCCTGTGGGGAGCCGATTCTGTCGAGCATGGTACGGCCACTATGGGTAGAAACTGCCTTTGATTCCATCACAAACCCCCCGCATCGTGAAATGCGGGGATGATTTATAAAGTTTTATGGTTTGGGTTGGTGTTTGGGGTGTGTATTCGTGCGTATAAATGTGTATCGCTGAGAGTGCCCGAAGTGCAAAAGCCCGTATTGGGACAAGCCGAGAAGGAAGTAATTACTCACTCACGTCGTCAGGCGTAGAGGGAGCTACAATGGAAGAAAAAACAAAGAATGCTATTTTTGGGTTCTTAGGGGGCCTAGCTTTAGGTTCTTTTCTAACTCTTGTTATCTTAGGAATTATTACTAATCCCTAAAGAAAAAGAACCACACAGCCGTACCTATGATGATTAGGAGAACTCCTAAAAATACTGCGGAGATTATTGCGCTAAAAAGTTCTTGTAAGAATTTTTGTGCTGTTGGAGTTCCCAATCCGACAACTACCAATACTGCTACAAAAGCGACTGCCTTCAAATCTTTTTCATTCATTTTAACAACCTACTCCGAGAAGCCCTAAGACAATGATAACTGCGCCAGCCCCCCCTCCAATAGTCAATCCGTGGATACCTGCGATTCTCATTGCACCACCGCCTCCAACGAGTAAAACGAAGATTCCAATTCCGACCGTAAAAGCACAAGCGACCATAGTTTATGACGAATAGAAGAAATATCCTACTCGTTATTCCAACAAATAACGATAGAGGACATCCGATATTTAAACATATCGGCTCTGTCCTCTATTTTCCACTTACAAAGAGCCTGCCCTAAAAAGTCTCGAATCGCAACAAAAATGGAGAAAAACATGGAAAGACGCTATAACGCAACACAATCCTAAATCGTTACCTTTATAAACGCTCCAGAGTTCCCATCCCCATTCCCGTCATACTACCTCTCATGGTAGGAGGGGCTGATAATGGAAAGGAAAGACCTCATAGCGGCAGTAAAGAAGCTGAAATCTTCTTCTGAGAAGCGCAATTTCGTACAGTCAGTGGACGTCATCATCAACCTGCACAACCTCGACATGAAGAAGCAGCAGAACAACGTCGACCAGTTCATCTCCCTGCACTACACCCGCGGCAAGAAGACGAAGGTGTGCGCCATCGTCGGCCCAGAATTGACCGACCAGGCGAAGCAGGTCTGCGACGGCGTGGTCACGGCGGAGGAGATGGTCCGCGCCTACAAGGACAACAAGAAGGCCATCAGGAAGCTGACGAACCAGTACGACTACTTCATCGCCCAGGCGACCATCATGCCGCAGATCGCGACGGTCTTCGGACGCGTCTTCGGCCCCAGGGGCAAGATGCCGAACCCGAAGGCGGGCTGCGTCGTCCCCCCCAACGCGAACCTCAAGATCCTCTACGACCGCCTCCAGAAGCTCATCAGGGTCCAGACCAAGAGCGCCCCGTCCATCAAGTTCGCCGCGGGAACGGAGGCCATGAGCGACGAGGAGCTCATCGACAACATCGAGACCGTCTACAAGAGCATCCTCAACGCCATCCCCAGCGCGGAGAACAGCATCAGGGACGTGTCCGTCAAGCTCACCATGGGCAAGCCCGTCAAAGTGGAGTCCCACACCGAAGAGGAGCCCAGGAAAGGCAGGAAGAGATAGCATGGCCCACGTCGCACCCTACAAGAAGGAAGTCGTAGCCAAGATCGTGAAGCTGCTGCAGGACTATCCCATCATCGGTGCGGTCAACATGGAGAACCTGCCCGCTCCCCAGTTGCAGACCATGAGGGCAAAGCTCCGCGGCTCCGTGGAGATGGTGATGACCAAGAGGAGGCTCATCAAAATCGCGATCGAGCAGGCGAAGGCGGCGAAGCCCGGCATCGAGCAGCTCGAGCAGTACCTGTACGGCATGCCCGCGCTCATCCTCACCAGGGGGAATCCGTTCTCGCTCAGCAGGACATTGAGGCAGAACAAGTCCCCCGCGCCCGCGAAGGCAGGCCAGACCGCGCCGAGGGACATCATCATTCCCGCCGGCCCGACGCCGTTCGCTCCCGGCCCGGTCATCGGCGAGTTCGGCGCCATCGGCGTCAAGGCAGGGGTGGAAGGCGGCAAGGTCGCGGTCAAGGCGGACACGGTGGTCGCGAAGTCCGGGGAGAAGATCAAGCCGAAGGTCGCGGAGATCCTGGCGAGGCTGGGCATCCAGCCCATGGAAGTCGGCCTCGACCTCACCGCGGTCTACGAGAACGGCATCATCTACCAGAGGGACATCCTCAGCGTCGATGACAGGGAATACCTCGGCAGGCTGTCCAACGCCTCGCGCTGGTCGTTCAATCTCGCCATGTTCGCGGCATATCCGACCAAGATGACCATGAAGCACCTGATCGGCAGGGCGTCCAACGACGCCAGGGCCCTGGGCAGGGCGCGATGCATCTTCGAGAGGGACATCATGCCGGACATCATCGCAAAGGCCCACCGGGGAATGCTCGGGCTCAAGCAGGCAACAAAACTATAAGTCATACTAACGGAGGAAACAACCATGGAATACATCTATGCTGCGATGCTCCTGCACAAGGCAGGGCACAAGGTGGACGAGGCGTCTGTCAAGAAGGTCTTGGAGGCTGCCGGCGTCAAGGTGGATGAAGCCAGGGCGAAGGCGCTTGTCGCCGCGCTCGAGGGAGTCAACATCGACGAGGCAGTCGAGAAGGCGGCCATGCCGGTGGCAGTGGCGGCAGCGCCCGCGGCAGCATCGGAAGGGAAAGCGGACAGCAAGGCGGACGAGAAGAAGAAGGCCGAGGAAGAAAAGAAATCCGAGGAGTCCGCCGCGGCTGGCCTGGGAGCATTGTTCGGATAGGCTCCCCTGTTTTTTCCTTTTGAGCATGTCGCACGCACCGGAGTCGAGGACCTATGACAACACCACAGGAGCTAGTTTCAGCTCTGCGCGAGCGTAAGGCGAAGATAGCGGAGATGCGCCAGAAGCTCGACGCCATCGACAAGGAAAAAGAGCAGTGGTTCTCGGCGAAGAATTCTTTCTCTTCCCGGATCAAGGGGCTCATCCGGCAGATCAGGGACCTTAAGGAGAAGCGCGACTCGCTGACCAAGGATGTCAGGGGGCTGAAGCAGAAGCGCGATTCCACCCAGAAGGAGCTGAAGGCGGCCGTTCCCCCGGAGAAGGGGCCGTCCATCGACAGGGATATCCTGCGCATCAATCCGGGGGCCATCAGGGCCCAGATGGACAGGATCGAGACCACCATCGAGACAGGGGGCATCTCCTTCGAGAAGGAGAAGCGGCTCATGGTGAAGATGAGGGCGCTGAAGAAGGACTATGCCCTCATCGTCGAGGCGAAGCAGGCCGCGAAGGAGCAGCGCGACAAGCGGGAGAAGGCGCACGACCTCGGCAAGGAGGCGGAGTCGTACCATCTCCTCGTCGTCCACAAGGCAGGCGAGAGCCAGAAGGTCCATGAGCAGGTTGTTGCCCTTGCGAAGCAGATTGACGAGCTGAAGCCCGGGGAGAAGGAAGCCCTCCAGAAATTCCTCGGGTTCAAGAAGCAGTTCTCGGAGGAGTACGCCAGGCTCAAGGCCGAGCTCGTGGAGACGGACAAGATCAAGGCGCAGCTTGACGCGATGGACGCGGAGAGGTCCAGGTCGCGCCAGCAGAGGGAGCGGCAGAGCCTCGACGACCTGCAGAAATCAGTCGAGGAGAAGATAAAGTCGAAGAAGAAATTGACCAATGAGGATCTGCTTATTTTCCAGAAGGCGATGAGGGGCAAGTAGTCATTTGGGGATGATTGGCCATTTGTCATAGCGGTCTGCCTTGTCATAGGCGATGACGAGGATGTTCTTTCCGTGACATGTTTTCGCGACGTCCAATGCGGCAGCTATCCCTGCCCGTGTTGACCGCCCGTATTCCCCGCATCCGGGAAATTCCTGATCCCAATGGGGCAAAGATGCCGTCTCGTCTTTTCCCGTCATTTGGTGATAGGCGGCGTCAAGCCACCGGTCGCCGATGAGGACGACATCATCGATGATGCCCCGGGTGACGGCGCTCCTGATGTGGGGAAAATCAATGCCCTGGTAGCTTGTTCCGCGCAATTTGTGTTTGGGCAATGTTCCCGGCTCTATTCCAAATCGTTTTTGGTATCTGCCCGGGTAGAGTCGGTCATAGAGCACGGCGGACTGGACAGACTCGAAAGGGATGATAAGGGATTCTTCGGAAAGCGCCCGCGCCGGCCCGAGGACGGAAGAGCCGTTCCCGACAGCGGGCATGTAGATGCCGATGGGGATCTGTTGCTGCGCCTCGCGCGTGATCCCTTCCAGCGCGGAGAGTGATGTCTCGTTGTTCGCGTACGCGGGCCCTCCCCGCTGCCGGTCCATGGAATGGTTGAGGAACGCGACATCCCTGTTCCTCGGGAGGAAGCGCTTGATGAAATCAGGAAAGCCATTGACGTAGTCCTGCTCTGGGGTGAAGTAGACGGTTGCCCGTTTCCCTTCCACGATGTGCGCGACGGTGTCCTTGAGGTAGTCAGGCTTCGGCATCTCTCGGCCTTCCGGGACGCCGAGCAGGTCGCTGATGGTGGAATCGATTCCCTGCGGGATGGCGACGTGGAACTTCTCGAAGCCGAGCGCCTCGCCCACGCCGACGAAAGAGACGGCAGCGGTCCCCGAGGAGGTCTCCATGACGGGAGTCTCCGCCGTCAGTCCTCTGTTCGCCTCGAATTCCCTGAACAATGCCAGATAGACGCGGTCGTAATGGCTTCCGAACGGGTTGTCGCATTCCCTCTTGATGCAGACGGCGTTTCCGTTCGGCACCTCTCCCGCATACTTCACGAGCGGCGTGTTGCCTATGAGAGAGTCCATATTTTTGTATCTGCGTATCCTTGCCGGTGTCAGCGCCATGGTCACCTGTATTCGCAAAAGTAGTGCACGGGACCCTCCTTCACGTCAAGGCGGAGGATGGTGTTGGGGGGCGCAGTTATTTTTTGGAGTGGCCCGGCCCGGCACGTGGCATCGCCGATCCTTGCCTCCAGGTCCCCCTCAAGGACGGTTACTTCCTCAGTATGGCTCGTGGGAAATTCATATTTTCCGGGAGGAACTCTTCCATAGGTCGGGTTCTTCGGTTTGCCCTGGAGCAGCTCCCAGCTCACCACGGTTCCTTGCGGGAACTCGTACACATTCGGCTTGTCTGCAAATTTCCCGTGCAGCAATTCCGCCAGTGAAGGGTATCGCGCCCTCAGTGCGCTGATGTCCGGCTTTGTCGTCTGAAACGGTACGGGGGTATTCATTGTAATCACCAAATAGTAGCAATATAATGTTTCCTATAATAATCTATGTTGTCTTGAAATAAAACGACATTATTAAAAAGAGGGCCTCCTCAGAACAGCTGATGGACAAAGAGCAGGTATTGCAGAGTTTCGGCCTGACCGAGGCGGAAGTCAGGCTCTATGTGACGCTGCTCACCTCCGGAGAGGCCACGGCAAGCGAACTCGCGAAGAGGACGGACACGAACAGGACATTCACCTACGACCGCCTGAAAAAGCTCCTGGGCTCGGGATTGGCGAGCTATGTCGTCAAGGACAGCAAGAAGTACTTCAAGGCCGCGGAGCCCGGCCAGCTTCTTGCGATGCTTGAGGAGAAGCAGGAGCAGGTCAGGGCTGTCCTTCCGGACCTGGAGAAGCTGAGGGCGCCTCCGCATGCGGGGCCGGATGTCAAGGTTTTCTCATCGAAGAACGGTGTGCGGGCCGCGTTGAACCTTGTCTTGAAGGAGGGGCAGTCCGTGTATGTCCACGGGACGATGGCCCGGTTTCGGGAAATCATGGGATCTTTCTATGAGATATGGGATGCAAGGAGGGTCAAGGGGAAAATCCCGCTCAAGATCCTGTCGAATGAAGAGGTGAGGATGGAGCTTGCAGAAATGGACGTCCTTCCGGAAGAGGAAAGGTCGTCCATCACCACCTTCACGTTCGGGAACAAGGTGATCATTGTGTTGTGGGCGGACGTGCCAGTGGCGATCCACATCGAAAGCGGCGAAATCGCCAAGGATACTGTCTCGTTCTTCAACGCCATCTGGAACAGGGAAATCAGGATCTATTCCGGTGTTGACGGCATCCTGGAGGCGTTTTTCGAGCTGGTGGAGAAGAAGAGCAGCGTCTTTCTGGGGATCGGCTATTCCCGGGCATTGGCCGAGGTCTATGGGAAGAGGAGGAGCGACGAATGGCACAAGGTCCGGCTGAAGAACGGCATCCTGTCGAGGGTGATTTCCTATGATGACAAAAAGTCAAAGGATTATTTTCAGGCAAGGATGCGGCAATGGGAGAATTTTGAGGTGAGGTTTCTGGGCAAGGACATCTGCGGGCCGGCATGCATGACGCTCTCCGACCACATGATTGCCACATTCATCTACACGGAGAAATCCTTCAAGGTCATCGTGAACAGGAACAGGGAGACGATTGCCGCCTACAGGAAGCATTTCGAGCTGTTGTGGGAGAAGGCGGAAAAAAGGTAACATACTCGACGGATTTTGCACGATTATTGGAGTTTTATCGGGACCCTGTACTCCTCTGGAATCTCCTTGATGACGATATCCGTCATCTGCGCCGCCATTCGTCTCTGCAGTCGGCGGAGTTCGCCGGCGTCATCAATCAATCCCCCATCAAGAATCTTCTTCATGTTCACCGATGGCCACATGACCTTGAGGTATTCCTGCATGGATCCCCTTGCTTCGGGGTTGGAGAAGGACCTGTCGAGCACCGCGTGTGCCTGCTGCGCATAATAGTTGAAGAGGGAAACGGCAAAGCCTTTAAGGATGTCCTTATTCCCACCGAACTCATCCAGAAAGTGTTTTCCTCGCCTGTAGATGTCCTGCGCGGCATCCACGTGCTCTTTTTTCAGGTATTCCACGCCATGCTCGGCATGGATGGAGATGATTCGGTCATACAGGCCGGCAAGCCGCTCCTCCGTCCAGCCCGCGTCTTTGGCAAACATCGCGCAGAAGTGAAAACTGATGGAGGAGTGGGTGCTGCTCTTTTTTCCGATATGGTGGACTGCCGTTGTGATGTATGCATCAACGATAGGCACGCTCAGGCTTTTGATTTTCTCGGTGTCCAGGCCGACTTCTTCACATTGACTGATATGAAAGGAGTATTGCGTCTGTGCTTTGCGCGCGTCATCCGATTTTAAATGGTTTTGGACGTCCTCAATGAGGGCATCGACCACTCTGGCGCCAGCGTGCCGCAGCCGCCGCTCCCTGCCCATGCCGCGGTAAGGGTCTTCTGAGGCAAGCTTGTAGCGAACGAAGGTCTTGGAAGGGTCTCCGCTGTTTGCATATCCATATACTCCAGAAATGCGGTAGTTAAAGGAATGCGCGGCCGGATCCCTCCGGGTGTGCCATTCCCAAAGCCGTTCTTCAATCCGGACTGCCTGGGCAGAAGCGTAGCTGATGATGCCCTGCACAGGAGCATAGTAAGCAGCAAGTGAGCCGACTTTTTGACCTATATCCATGGTCATACGGGGAGAAACACGCTGTTCTTATTTCTTTCCTAGAAATTCAGTATAATGGCAGTGGCCGCAGTACACGCGGTCCTTGTGCGCCGCCAGATACATCCCCGGGCCGCACTTCGGGCAGGTCTTGTTCTTCTGCGCCAGCTTGTCGCCCTGCTTCTCGAAGACGTTGCGGACGGCATAGCTCTTGCCCTTTGCCGCTGGTTTTCCGCCTTTTGCCGGTGCTGCCATGGCTTACTCCTTCTTCTCCCCTGCGACCTTGGCTTCTTGCTTCTCCTCTGCAGGCTTGGCTTCTTTATTCTCAGGAGCGTGCTTGGGCTCTTCTTTCTTTTCCGGCGCGGCTTTCTCTTCCTTCTTTTCGGGGGTTGCCTGTTCCTCTTTCTTCTCCGGGGCCGGCTGCGCCTCTGCCGCGCCGCCTTTCTTCTTTGGTGCGGGCTCTATGGCGGCCATCGCCTTGTCGTCGTCATACACGCATACCTCGAACGCGGCCTTGCGCCTGCCGAAGAAGTTGTGGACCTTCCTCACCACGACAAGCTTCTCGTCCGCCTTGATCGAGGAAGCGACGGCCTTCCGGACTTCCGCATTGGACGGCGTCGTGGATTCGAAGGCCAGCTCGCCGCACACCCTCATCCTGGAGAGGAGAGGTTCCTTGTCCTTCTGCGAGATGCTGAGTTCCATGCTAGCTCACCTTGATGGCGTATTCTCCCGCGTAGGGGAGGCCGATCTTCTTCGCGATCTGTGACTTGTTCGCGTCTACGATGAATATCCTTCCCTTGTAGCTCTGCGCCGCCTGGCCGCTCTGCAGCCCCTGGCACGCGGGGTCGTTGCACTTGTTCCCGTCCACGATGGACTTGCAGCGCTTGCAGATTTTCTTCTTCATTTCTTCTTCTCCTTGGTGGGCTTCTCTTCCTCTGCGGGGGCTTTCTTGGACTGGTCTTCCTTGACCCACTCGAGCTTGCCGAGGCCCTGCTGCCTCATCGTGAGGCCGAGCTTGGGGTTGAGGGGGTCGCTGAACGAGATGGCGATGATGCGCGCCCTGCAGACGTCCCCGACCTTGAGGACGCGCTTGCTCTCCTTGCCGGTGAGGTGCTTGTCCTTGCTGAACGACACGAAATCGTCCATGGTCTGCGAGATGTGGATCATGCCCTCGATGGGGCCGAGGTTCATGAAGGCGCCGAATTCCGCGATGTCCCGGACCTTGCCGAGCACGACTTCCTGCATCTCCGGCTTGAACGTGAGGAGGATGAACACCGCCTCATAGTACGATGCTCCGTCCCCGGGGATGATGATGCCCTCGCCGATCTCCTTGACGCCGGAGACATCGATCACGATGCCCAGGTCCTTCGAGATGAATCCGTCGTATTTCTTCTTGATGCGCTTGACGACCGCCTCCTCCAGGGGGAGGTTGAAGGTGTCAGGGGGCACCCTGATATGGTCTTTGACTTCCAGCTTATAGAACATCCTTCTGGGGGGCGGAGGGCGATTTATAAACCTTATTCTTTTACTGTCCGATGAGCTCGAGATGCTTCTCCTTCCTCAGCACCAGCAGCGGGATGCCCCTCTCCATCAGCTTCCTTTTCAATGCCTGGTCCTGGGTGGCGACGATGGCCTCCTCAGGGGGCAGCTCAAGCAGGGCGGCGTCCACGTCCATGCCTTCCATCGGGATGACCTTCGGCCTGTAGCTCCTGACGAGCCCCTGCGCGAGCCGCGCCTCCCGCTTCTCCGGCGCGGTGCCCATCGCGGCAAGATGCTCCAGCTCCTTCAGGGTGCCTTCCATCACCGCGATCTTGTGCCTGAACGCGCAGACCCTGTCAATCTCGGAGAAGATGTCCACCCCGAACTGCGCCGGGATGAGGAGGAAGTTGGTGTCGAGGACAATCTGCCTCGGGTTGCTTTTTTCCGTCATTTCTCTCCTCCATACAGCATATCTTTTTAAAATGCTTTTCTTCCTGTGATGCCATGAAAGGAGTTGCCATCGTACCCCTGGGCCTCGAGGACGCCGCCAGAGAGGAGCTGGAAGGGCTCGGCGCATCGGAGGCAGAGGTGCTGAAGGGCGCGGTCCTCTTCCAGGTCAAGGATTGCGAGGAACTCGCGAAAATTGCGTATGTCTCCCAGTCGGCAGACCGTGTCCTCTTCCATCTTGCCCATTTCTCTTTCGCGGACATCAGGAAAGACGTGGAAAAGCACATTGGAAAAGTGGAGAATTTTGGGGATTTTGCCTTCGAAGGCATGAGCTTCCGCGCCTCGTGCGAGAGGAGGGGGGAGCACGGCTTCTCCAGCCCGGACGTCGAGAAACTGCTGGGAGATGCGCTCCATAGGCTCATGAAGAGAGGATACGGCGTTGATGCTGCTGTCAAGATGGCCTCGCCGGACGTCACTTTCTTCGCGTCCATCGTCGATGATTCCTTCGCATTGGGGATAGACTTCACCGGCTTCGACGCGGGCAAGCGGGACTACAAGATATTCCTCACCCCGGTCTCTGTCCGCGGCACCATCTCGTACGGCCTGCTCCGCTATGCCGGCTACCGGAAGAAGCACACGCTCCTCGACCCGTTCGTCAACGACGGCGCCATCGTCATCGAGGCGGCATTGTACGCGTCCGGCAAGCCCGTGCAGTTCTACCGGAAGGACAAGCTGGCCTTCGCCAGGCTCGCCCCGTTCAGGGAAAAAGGCGTTTCATCGCTGTTCGAATCCATTGACAAGAAAATAAAAAAAGAAAAATTGCCGATTTCCGGCTTTGACGCCGCGTTCCAGTACGTCGACTACGGCAGGAAGAACGCGAAGATCGCGGGCGTGGAGAAGGTGGTCTACCTGAGCAGGGTGGAGTCGGAATGGCTCGACATCAAGTTCAGGGAGAAGTCCGTTGACCGCATCGTCACCAAGATCCCCGAGCCTTCCAGAAAGCTCGTCTCGAAGGACGTGCAGAAGCTGTACGGCGAGCTGTTCTACCAGGCGGAGTACATCCTGAAGGACGGCGGGAAGGTAGGGGTGCTGTGCCGCGACCTCGCCGTGCTCGAGCCGCACTACGCCAAATACGGCTTCGTCATCGAGAGGCAGAAGGACGTCTGGACAGGGGAGCAGCGGCTGTGCATGGCTGTCCTGGTGAAGGGGAAGAAGGCATGAAGGAAGAATTATGTGTAAGTTTTTGAAGAAATCCTAATTACCGAGAAAACATCTTCTTCAATAATGGGATCATGAAGATGGTCATGAGGGCGAGATACCAGTACCACGCGAAGCCCAGCACGAAGGTCCTGAAGGCCGGCCACACGGTGATGAGGAACAAAGTAGCGAAGAACACGGCCAGCTTCAGGAAGGAGATGTCATACCATCTCATCTTCTGGATGTTGCTGTCCAGCCAGTCGAAGAAGGTCATGATGTCTTTCTGGGAACGCTCGTTTATATGTTTATCTGCGGGAAGTGCTATCAGGCATCTGGCGCCTTAAAAACCCCAAAAGTTTATAAACTTCTTTTCCCTCGCATCGTGAAGCGGGGTGGGTAGCTGGCTCACGGCTTTGTGCTGAGGAAAGTCCGCCCACCAGTGTGTCAAGGCCGCGCTGTCACAGGCGCGGTGTTGAGGCATTATGCCTGCTCTCGCCAGAGAGTCCCGGAGACGGGAGGCAACCACACAGAAACGAGACCGCCCTGCGCGCGAATGATGATGGATCGGGAACCGCAAGGTTTCTGGCCTGCTCGGGAACGTGTTCCCGGCAGACGCGAAGGATCCCGCGAGGGAGCCGAGATAACCTCCGGAATTGCGCAGGGGATGGCTGAGACGGTGAGCCCCTGGCGGTGCAAGTCCATTGCGACGCTGAGTTGAATGCCGGCGCGGGCCACGCTCCCCTGTGGAGCGGCAAGCCCGACAAAAGGCGGCTTATTCCTGCCCCGCTTATTTTCCCATGAGCAACAGAGACAACAGGATCCAGATGCCGTCCGGCATGGGCGGCCTGGTCAGGTATTTCGACGAGTACCACAGCAAGCTGCGCTTCAAGCCCGGCCACATCATCATCATCGCCGGCGTGGTGATGGTCATCATGCTCATTCTCTACGCGTATGGAAATTCTCTCCTGGGCATCGGGTGATCGGATGATTCCCGGCATGAATCCCCGCGATATGCAGAAGGCCATGCAGCGCATGGGCATAAAGCAGCAGGAGATTGACGCCACCGAGGTCGTCATCAGGACCACGGGCAAGACCCTCGTCATCCGCAGTCCTCAGGTGGTCAGGATCAACATGATGGGGCAGGACTCCTTCCAGGTCTCCGGCAGGGTTGAGGAAGCCGACGAGGCCCCCCAGATAAGCGGCGAGGACGTCCAGGCGGTCGTCCAGCAGGCCAACTGCTCGGAAGAAGAGGCAAAGAAGGCGCTGGAGGAATCCGGGGGGGACATCGCGGCCGCCATCCTCAAATTGCAGTCTTGACGTGTTTATCGGCAGAATTCAGAGTTGAGCCATGATTCATAGCCCGCTTCGCGGGGAAAGAGTGGCGCGCCCTCCAGCGTTGCGACGGGCGCGCTTGGATAGCGCGCCGCCATTGGGCGGCGCAAAAGATGCGCCGCGCGTGCAGCACTGGGCGCGGCGCCTCACATCCTCCGCCCGCAGGGCGGTGATGAGTAGTAGGGCATTACCATTCACCATTCCCTTAATATCCCATGAAAACCACCGAGGAATATCGCGGGCTGGCGAAGGAGCGGTTCGCGGCGGCGCAGCACATTCTCACCGTCACGTATCCCGCGCTCAAGAGCCCGAGGCTGTTCGTCTCCGCGGTGGAGCATCTCTTCCTGGCGATGGACTACGCCATGAACGCCCTGCTCGCGGACGGGCGCCTGAGGGGCATGGCGGGGGAGTTCCCGCGGTCGTTCTCCGGCAGGTACAGCGCGTTCCGCTTCAGGCTCGCGGACAGGCTGGGCTTCGACAGGAAAGGCGTTGAGGCCCTGCTGGCATTGCGCAACATCCTCGCCGGGCGCCGGAAGAGCCCGGTGGAGTTCGAGCGCGCGGACGCGTTCATCATCTGCACCAACGACTATGAGACGACCGTGCTTTCCCGGGGGCAGGTCGCCGAGTATGCAAAGGCTGCCGGGAGTTTCATCGCCGCCGCAGAGGACATCCTGAACCAGCCAGTACCGAGGAACGATGCCATCACCCCCCATGGATGAGTACCTGGAGAACACCATCGAGGAGCTGAAGAGGGTGGACCACCTCTTCTACGTCAGCCTGAAGTACACGCGCACCGTGGACATGATCAAGCACGTGCTGGAGCGCATCATCTCCACGCATGAGTGCGCGGTCGAGGCCCTGCTCCAGCATGCAAAGGGGAAGAAGCTCATCGATGCCGTGCCTCCTTCCCCGGCCGTGCGCGCGGAGCTGCTCCGGAAGACCTATCCCAGCGACGCGGTCGTCCAGGACGCTCTCAACCTGCTCGCGCTGCTCCTCAAGCTGCGCCGCGCCAAGTACGCCGTCCGCGAGGAATTCCGGCGCCACGTCACCATGATCGCGACCCTCGACAGCAAGGAGGTCCTCGAGGTCAGTATAGACACCGTTAGCGAGTACTACCGCAAGACCAGGGAGTTCGTCGACTACGTGCACCGCATGATCACGGGAAGGGAGTGATGTCGTTGGGAAAAAAGCGAAGAGGGGCGCCTTTTTCACGAGCGGCATCATCAAGGGCAGAAGCGATTCGACAAGGGGGACGCCCCGTCCAGGGAACGTCGATGCGGGCCCGCAAGCAAAGAGCGGGTCGGCACCCTCTGAGTGCTTTCACGAAGCGGAGGGGGGTGGAAGCTACAAACGCCAATGAACATGTAGCGAGGCATTCTCCACAACCTGTTTCCAGGCATCCCAGGAAGTGGGAAGCCCATGACCCTACGGAAAGGCTGAGGGCGTTGCAGCAGTCCGCGTCGCGGGAGCACCGCGCCCTCCGCCACGCCGCCCTCTTCATCTCGGTCGCAGCCATGATCGTCGGCAACGTGCTCGTGCCGCTGATATTCATCCCGCTGATGCTGGCGCTCGAGGGCTGGTTCCTCTATGCCCTGATCACGCTCACCGGCTTCGGCATGGGCCTGCTGTTCGAGATCCTGACGAGGAGCATCGCCTCCCTGGGGCAGCATCACCACATCCTGCTGGGCATGCTCGTCCCGCTGTGCGCCATCGTTGGCGTGCTGTTCATCGCGGGCTTCGCCAACGACATCGCTTCCGGCTTTGGCATCGGCAGCACGCACAGCCCGCAGCTGGTCGCGGCCGCCTATGCGCTCGCCTTCCTGGCGCCGTATGCCCACTATCGCTTCGTGCTCCGGAAGAGGCATTATCTGGGATGAAGGCGCCATAATCTTTATAATTGAACCGTCTCTTCTCCGCCGCATGGCGGCTGTAGTTTAATGGCAGAACCCAGGACTGTGGCAGCGGAAAGGGGTCCTTCCCCAGGTCTTTAGCTCCGCTAAAGACATCCTGTAGCGCGAGTTCGATTCTCGCCAGCCGCCCTCTTCTTCCCTTGAGAAGGTGTTTTGAGCGAAGCTTGTGTTTCAGTTATTCCTTCCATAGCATCTCTCCACGGTTAAGACATAAAATTATAAAGCCAAAGTCAATGGGATGATTGTGGCAAACGCCCTCCTCTTCACCCTGCTGGCACTGGTGCTGGCATACGCCCTCGCCGAGCTGTTCCATTACTTCCGGCTGCCGCGGGTGATCGGCCAGCTCCTCGCGGGAATCGTGCTGGGCATCCCTTTCCTCAAGGGGGTGCTGTACAGCAGCGACATCGACGCCGCCTTCTCCTACATCACGAACATCGGCATCATCCTCCTGTTCTTCTTCATCGGCCTTGAATTGAACCTGCGCGGCGTCAGGAAGAACATGAGGGCGTCCGCGTACATCGCCGTCTTCAACACCGTCATCCCCCTCTTCATCGGCTATCTGGTCGCGCGCTATGTTTTCGGCTTCAATGATATCGTCTCCCTCATCATCGGCATCTCGGTCTCCGTCAGCTCGCAGGCCATAACCCTGGACATCCTGGACGAGGCCAAGATGCTGCGGAGCAGGATCGGCAGCCTCATCATCACGTCCGGCATGGTGGACGACCTCTTCGAGCTCCTGCTCGTCAGCTCCATCCTCATCGTGGTGCAGTCGGCCTCGCTTGGCGCCGCTGACCTGCCGATGTTCGTGCTCTCCGCCCTGATATTCATCATGCTGGTGTTCCTCTTCAGGCTGCTCTTCATCCCCGTCATCCTGAAGCTGTTCGAGCGCGAGCAGTCCCAATCCAGCCTGTTCATGGGGGCCCTGGTCATTGTCCTGCTGATGGCCTATGTCTCGGACCTGCTGGGAATCGGCTCGCTGATCGGGGCGCTGATTGCCGGGGCCCTTGTGCGGCAGACGCTCCTGAAGGAAGGAGGCCTCAAGCCGTGGAGGCGCAACGAGCTGTCCCATTCCCTGCACGCCATCGCCTTCGGATTTTTGATCCCGCTGTTCTTCGTCGCCGTCGGCCTGAAGATGGACCTCGGCTCCATCTCCTCCAACATGGCGCTTATCCTCGTGCTGATCGCCATCGACATCGGCGGCACCCTGGCGGGCACGGTCATCGGCGTGCTGCTGGGCAAAGGCACGTTTAGGGAAGGCCTGATCGTCGGCTGGGGCGTGCTGCCGAAAGGGGACACGGAGCTGGTCATCGCCACCCTTGCCTTGCAGCACCGCATCATCACCGTGGACATCTTCACCGCCATCATCACGGTTGCGCTGGTGAGCACGTTTGTTGCCCCCATCGTGTTCAAGTGGATGGTGAGGAAGAATGCGAAGGCATAGGAGCAGATAAAGATATCAAGAATATCAAGGATTAATGAATTGTCCCAGGTTTTCTTTGGTTTTATTAATGTCTCTCGATAAGAACAGAATTACTTCTTCGATAGTTATATGCCATTTCTTCAAATTTCAAAGTGTAGAGAACAAACCAAAAAAATCAGCAATCTTTATAAATGACCCCGAACCCCCTCCCCTAAAGCCCGAGTGCGCCAACCGAGGGTTGGGACGTGCGAGTTTAGGGTTACGGAAACGTAATTCTTTTGTCGGGTACATCATTCACAGGCAGAGCAATATGGCAGAGCAGAAGCAGGAACTCAAGTATTTCGTGCGTGTGGCCAATACCGACCTGGACGGCAGGAAGGCCATCCTCGAGGCGCTGCGCAAGATCAGGGGAGTGGATGTCATGTTCTCGAACGCGGTGTGTGCCATGGCAGGGGTGGATAAGGCCCTGAAGGCCGGCTACCTCAACGATGCCCAGGTGAAGAAGTTGGACGAGGTCGTCACCAACCCCGGCAAGTTCGGCTTCCCGGCCTGGATGTTCAACCGGAGGAAAGACAAGGATGACGGGACAAACAAGCACCTCATCACCTCAAACCTCCTCTTCACGCATGACAACGACATCAAGATGCTCAAGAAGATGCGCTGCTATAGGGGCATCCGCCATTCCATGGGCCAGCCCGTGAGAGGCCAGCGCACCAAGTCAAATTTCAGGAAGAACAAGGGCAAGGTATTGGGGGTCAAGAAGAACCCCGAGGCCAGGTCCGGCAGGATGTAACGCATGGGCGACCCGAGGCGATTGAAGAAGAAGTGGAGCAGGCCGCTGCATCCCTGGCAGGAGGCCAGGATGGCCGTGGAGACGGAGCTGCTGGCCGCATACGGCATGCAGCGCAAGAAGGAGCTGTGGAAGATGAACGCTCAGCTCAAGAAGTACTTCGAGCAGACGAAGGGGCTCATCGGCTCCGTGAAGGCCACGGACGCGGACAAGGAAGCGTTCGTCGCCAAGCTCGTCGGCCTCGGCATACTCAAGCAGGGCGCGAAGCTGGACGACGCGCTGGGCATCGCGCTCAAGGATCTCATGGAACGCAGGCTGCAGACGGTGGTCGTGAGGAAGAGCCTCGCGAAGAGCATGGACCAGGCACGGCAGTTCATCACCCACGAGCACATTTCCGTAGGGGACAGGAAGATCACCGTCCCTTCCTACATGGTCAGCATCTCAGAGGAGGCGGCGGTGAAATATGCCGACGATTCTCCGTTCAGGAAGGAAGGCCATGCCGAGATTGCCGTTCCCAAGGGCAAGCCCAAGAAGAGGCCGCAGACTGAAATGCGGCGCTTCGGCAGGCGCCCGAGAGGGCGCTTTGGCGACCGCAGGGGGGGAAGGCGATGAGACCATCATCAGGAAGGGGGCCGCCGCGCCACTCGCGCGTGCCGAGGGAGAACCCGCAGCGCCTGCAGACCGGGGACGAGGGCGTGCGATGGGGCATCTGCCATATCTTTTCGTCCTACAACAACACGATCATCCACGTGACGGACATCACCGGCTCCGAGACCATCACCAAAGTCTCCGGCGGCATGGTGGTCAAGAGCGACCGCATGGAAAGCTCCCCCACCGCTGCCATGATGGCCTCAAAGAGGGTTGCGGAGGAAGCACGGGACAAGGGCATCACCGGCATCCACATCAAGATCAAGGCTCCGGGAGGCCATAACGGCCCCAACACGCCAGGGCCGGGCGCGCAGGCGGCCATCCGCGCGCTGTCACGGCAGGGGCTCCGCATCGGCCTCATCGAGGACGTGACCCCCATCCCGCACGACGGGTGCAGGAAGAAGGGCGGCAAGCGGGGCAGGAGGGTGTAGCCATGGAGATCCGCGTCATCGAGAACAGCAAGGACAAGGGCAAGCTGTCGTTCCTGCTCAAGGATTCAAGCGCAGTCTTCGCCAACACCCTGAGGAGGCTCATCACCGACGAGGTGCCGGTCATGGCCATAGAGGAGGTGGAATTCAGGGACAACAGCTCCATCCTCTACGACGAGATGGTCGCCCACCGCCTGGGGCTGATCCCGCTCAAGACGGACCTGAAGAGCTACAAGCTCGTCGAGAAGCCCGAAGACCGCGAGTCGCTGAAGTGCATCGTCAAGCTCGTGCTCAAGGCCAAGGGCCCGTGCACCGTCTATTCCGGGGACCTGAAATCCAAGGATCCGGAGATCGTCCCGGTGGACAAGGGGTTCCCCATCGTGAAGCTGCTCAAGGGCCAGTCCCTCGAGCTGGAGGCCACCGCCCTCCTGGGGAGGGGCAAGGAGCATACCAAGTTCAATCCCGGCCATGTCTATTACCGCTACAAGCCGGTCATCGAGATCGGCAGCGTCAGGAACCCGGAGGAGGTCGTGGACAAGACCCACGGCACGGTCTTCGCCATCAAGGGCGGGAAGCTCGAGGTCGTCAAGGACAACCTGTTCAGCGTCGACCTCGCGGGGGCGGCGGAGGAGATCTCCCAGGGAGCCATCAAGGAAGGCCACGACAGCGACATCATCTTCACCATCGAGTCCTGGGGGCAGCTCTCCTGCAAGGAGATGGTCCTGCGGGCGCTGGACGAGTTCGACGCCATGCTCGACGAGCTCAGCGAGAAGGTCAAGAGCGCACAATAAGCACATTCACCCATCACAGCCATCCGCTCACGTTCACGCGGGGGTGGCAGAGCCTGGTCAAATGCGCTAGCTTGAGGGGCTAGTCCCTTAGTGGGTGCGCGTGTTCGAATCACGTCCCCCGCATCATCGTTAAGAGAGTTCCCAAAGAGACGTCATCAAGGCCGCCCTCCGGGCGGAGAGAGGCAGGCGCCGCCAATGCGCGGCGCATCCATGGCGCCCTCAATGGGGCGCAAAAGACGCGCGTCCGGTCCAGCGTTGGAGGACGCGCCTGGCATTTCCCGCGAAGCGGGCGATGAAAAACGAACAAAGCAGTCACCAATTACAACAGACCATGAAAAGGACGGGACCGACAAATCCGGAACTGCAGGGCCTGATCACCGAGCTCAGGAAGAGAGGCATCGCCCACGACGCGGCCCTCTGGAAGAGGATTGCCCTCGACCTGGAGCGGCCGACGCGGCAGCGGAGGGTCGTCAACCTGTCCAGGATCAGCCGCTACTCGCAGGAGAATGACGTCGTCGTCATCCCCGGCAAGGTGCTCGGCGCGGGCTCGCTGAGCCACAAGCTCACCATCTCCGCATACCAGTTCTCCAGCGGGGCCAGGGAGAAGATCGAGCAGGCCGGCGGCAAGGTCGTCCCGCTGCTCGACCTCAGCAAGGACGCCCCGAAAGGGAAGACCATTAGGATTATCGGGTAAGGCCATGATCATCGACGCAAAAGACCTCATCTTGGGAAGGCTGGCAAGCGTTGCCGCGAAGCACGCGCTCGAAGGGGAGGACGTCTCCATCGTGAACTGCGAGAGCGCGGTCATCACGGGCAAGAGAGGCACGACCATCGCCAAGGCCCACATGAGGAGGAACGTCATCGGCCATCACATCAAGGGGCCGTTCTACTCCCGCGAGCCGGAGGCATTCGTCAAGAAGTCCGTCCAGGGCATGATCCCGAAGAGGACCGCCCGCGGGATGGCGGCGCTGAAGCGCATCAGGTGCTACATCGGCACGCCCGCGCAGTTCAGGGACCAGAAGGCCGTGTCCGTCGAGCACGCCAATATCTCGCATTCCGGGGCAGGGGAATACGTCACCGTGGCGCAGATCTGCAGGCTGCAGGGCTCCACGAGGCTCAAGTAGGTGAACCATGAAAGCAGTCCATGAA
>Ga0209541_10004053_pt1 | contig 26288 bp, 26 predicted proteins | sample RifCSPlowO2_01_FD_184027 | JGI IMG/M metagenome (GOLD analysis project Ga0209541, IMG submission 184027) | Groundwater microbial communities from Rifle, Colorado - Rifle CSP2_plank lowO2_0.1 (SPAdes) (version 2) | ecosystem: Environmental > Aquatic > Deep subsurface > Groundwater | place... | reverse complement strand
CTAAAAGTGTCATCTAATTTTTTAAAATTAATTTTTCTTTTTTCAGTAAACTCTGGGAGTCTCTTTAATTGTATTAAGCCCATTGCCGCCTGAAACTCTAAAGGTTTTAGATTAAATCCAACATCGTCAAAAATATACTTATGATCATATGGAACGCCATTTAACTTGAAATCAAATCTGGTTCCACATTCTCCAAATGGTTTTTGATCAGATCCGCTACAATAACAACCTCTCCCCCAATCTCTTAAACTTTTCACTATTCTTTGCATTCTGTTTGATTTTACTAGTACAGTTCCACCTTCTCCAATTGTTATATGGTGGGCGGGGTAAAAACTATGTGTTGCAAAGTCACCAAAACTCCCAGTCATTTTTCCATCGAATTTAGAGCCTAAGGCATCACAATTATCTTCTATTAAGATTAATTCATGTTCTCTACATATTTTTTCTAAATCATGCATGTTATATGGATTTCCTAAAGTATGCGCAACGTAAACTGCTTTTGTTTTATCTGAGATTGCTTCTTTTATTTTATTGGGGTCTAAGTTATAACTTCCCAACTCAGGATCAACAAAAACTGGAGTTAAACCAAATTGCACTACTGGATTTACAGTTGTTGGAAAAGAATTTGCAGCAACAATAATTTCATCTCCATACTTCAATCTTTTATCATTTAATTTCCATGAACATAATGAAGCAATTGTTAATAAGCTAGCAGAAGAGCCAGAATTTGTTAATATACCATACCCAGTTCCAACGACTTCAGCTAAATTTTTTTCAAATTCCTCTCCTTTTGGCCCTAAACCAAACCAACCATCTAAAAATGAATCAACAAAAGCTATTGCTTCTTCTTCATTGTACACAGAGCCAGAATATTGAACGTAAGTTACACCAGGAATAAATTCTTTATTGTTCTGTTTTAAATTAAAGTATTCAGAAACCCCGTTAAGAATGTTACCTCTTAGTTCTCTAACTCTTTTTTCTATGTTAGCATCTATCTTCATCAACCCCAATGATAAACTTGTATTGAAAAACATTTATAAATTTATCTAAACATTTTTGTATCATGGTTATGCTTAATGAAGAAAAGAAAAATGTTTTAATTACGGGTGGGTTGGGATTTATTGGAAGCCACTTAGCTAAAAAATGTGTAGAAAATAATTATAGAACTCATATCTTATCAAGATCTTATGATAAAATAAAAAATATAGACACAATAAGGGGCAGAATAGATATAACACTAAAAGATATAAGAAAAATAAATGAACAAGAAGTAAGCGGTAAAGATTATATTTTTCATCTTGCAGGTACTGTTGATAATTATGCAATAAAGGAAGGAGAACCATATAAGGATATAGAGATAAACTGTAATGGAACAATAGCTCTTTTAGAAGCTTGCAAAAACTTTAACCCAAAAGCAAAAATTATTTTTGGAAGCACTTTTTTTGTTAATGGAAATGTAGATAAACTTCCAGTAGATGCGAATTCTCCTTGCAATCCTTTAGGATTATATCCGGCTACAAGACTTGCCGCAGAACATTTTTGTCACATCTATCATAATGTATTTGATTTAAATGTTTTAATAGCTAGATTTACAAATGTATTTGGTCCATTTGAACAAGGGGAAAATAAAAGAAAAGCTGGTTTTAACTTTATGATAAATCAAGCTGTAAAAGGAGAGGAACTCCAACTTTATAGTAATGGGGATTTTGTTAGAGATTACATCTATGTTGATGATGTTGTAGATGCTTGCATGACATTAGCAGAAAAAGGAGAAACCAATAAAGTGTATTATGTTGGCAGGGGAGAGTACATTAAATTTAGAAAGTTGATAGACATTATTGAAGAACAAATACCAGGTACAAAGGTAAAAGTTATTGAGCCGCCAGGTTTTCATAAAAATGTTGGAATTGTAGACTTTGTTTGTGATAATTCAGATTTAAAATCTCTTGGTTGGACTCCAAAAGTATCTTTAGAAGAAGGGATAAGAAGAACAATAGAATACTATAGGAAAAATTAATTTAAATTTTATTTTCTTTTTCTAATACCAAACACCCTATTATAATATATCTTTAATGTATTTAAATCTATTCTTGTATTGACATATTTATAATATTTTTATTTATCCATTTTAAAATAAATTATTTCCTTTCAAATAAATTTTTTATCATCCCCAGACCATATGAAAAATGGACTAAGAAAAATATAAATGGTAGGAATGGTAAATAAAATATGTTCTTTCTGAATGAGATATAAATAGCAACTAAAATATCTACCATTAGATGTAATATTATTGGTATAGAAAATTGCCATGAAAATATTAACATTATCGGTAATAAAATTGTGTATATTGTAAATATACTTGGAATTACCATAATAAAATTAATATTTTCTTTGTTAATCCATTCTTTTTTTAATCTAACTCTGCCATAATTGTAATGTTGTTTTAAAAATGCCTTTAAGTTATTTCTTCTTCTATGATAAATTACTAAATCTGGCGAATACGCGATTTTTAATCCACTTTTCTTTGCTCTTGAAAAAAATTCAGGATCCTCTCCAGGCCATAACCTTGTGTCAAAACCTTTTATTTTTTTAAAAACATCTTTTTTTACAAAACAATTTGCACTTGTTATGCTAAGTTCATCCGCATTTAAATTTAGTTTTCCTCTTTTATAACGATTAGCCATTTTATAACTGCACCAAAAAGTTTCAATTGCAGCACCAAACATTTTAGAGAAAAATTTATCGCTTCTAGGGGTTAATTGTGGTCCGCCAACAATATCAACCTCATATTTCTTAAAGAAATCTTCAGCATTTTTTAATAAATCTTTATGAACAACTGCATCATCATCAATAAAAGCTATAATCTCTCCTTTAGACTTTTGAATTCCTTTATTTCTATTCTCACTGGCATTATATCCGCTTTCTAAAATAATCTCATATTTTTTCTTATCATAATCTAAATGTTTTATAGATTTAATTACTTCAACTTCCCTATTAGGAGCATGTGCAATTACAATTGAAAACTTTTTCATCTTAATCAAAAAACCTGTATTTTAATAAACAATATAATGCTATAAAGCCATCTCTCATTTTTATTTTCTTCCCCTCTTCGAATGACCTTGAATTGTAAATTATTGGTATCTCAATAATCTTATAACCCTTTTTAATTATCTTGGCTGTTATTTCTGGCTCAATATCAAATCTTTTTGACTTTAAGCTTATAGAGTTTATAACATCCCTTGTCATCATCTTATAACAAGTTTCCATATCTGTTATTCTCCTTAAATAAAGAAACATTGTAATTAATGATAAGAAAATATTTCCAATATAATGAGATGCAATTTTAAAGCCTTTAATTTTTCCCAAAACCCTTGAACCATAGACTACTTTTGATTTCCCCTCTAAAATTGGTTTAATTAATCTCTTAAAATCTTCTGGATTATATTCTAAGTCTCCATCCTGGATTACCATAATACCTCCAGTAATATGTTTTATACCTGTCCTTATAGCACTTCCCTTTCCTTTATTTTTCTCATGATAAAATAACCTAATATTTTTATATTTTTTGCTTAATTTATTCATAATTTCTTTAGTATTATCTTTACTTCCATCATCAACAAGAATAAGTTCTTTATTTATAGAAACTTTTTCAACTTTATCAACTATCTTAGCTAGAGTATTCTCTTCATTATACACGGGCATTACTATGCTTAACTTCATCTTACTCTTTTCTATCTTCCATTAAAATTAAATAGCTTACTATTACTATAGAAATCAAAGAAATCAGAACTTCTAAATATAAAATTAAATGTGCTATCCAATCTAAGAACTTATCAAATATGTTCTTAGTTTCGTAACTATCAAATATCTTCTCAGTTTCGTAACTATCAAATATCTTCTCTTTATTAGTATACCTTAAAGGATAATAGAACCAATCATGTGTTGAGTCTGCCAAACTTAAAGAATTTTCTTTTAATACAAGTTGGGTTTTATAAACATTAAAATATTTTTCATTATCTCTTGTTGTTATTGTCTTTAAAAATTCAGAATTGTTTTTAAAGAAACTTACAATTTCCTCAGTTGATTGATTAAAATCTTGTTGATTGCTTATTGTTCCCCAACCACAATCGTCTGTAACACATTCTATAAAATATGTTTTTATAGAAGAAACTCCGCCAGGAATTTGATCTTGCGTATTTAAAAGTTCATTTAAATAACTTGATTCTAGATAATGTTTATTATTAAACGTCCAAACAATTCTCCCCCTATAAACTCTGCTATCTACAATAACTAAAGAATCATCTTCTATATTTTCTCTGCTATAACTCATCATCTTTGATATCTCTCCTTTACTAAATGCTCCCCTAGAATAAACAAATGAAACATTAAAAATAATAATTATTAACAAAAATATAGGAATTAAAATTGATTTCTTTAATTTTATTTTTTCTAGTTTATTACTTAAAAAGTCTATAAATGTTGCACAAAACAAAGCTAGAATCGGCATTCCAAATATAAAATGATATTCTAATAATGATGTTCCTGATAAAAATATAAATGGAATTATAAAAGATAAAATCCAGAAAAGCAGAAATTTTTTCTTTATTAAAAAAGCTATGATTAATCCTAAAATCGATAATATAAAAATTAATTTATCAAAACTCAAGAAAAATGATAACCCATCAATTATGCCAGAACTTTGTTCTCCAACTCCAAATAACTTATTAAGACTAAATGGTTGTATTGTGGCTTCTATTGGCTTATAAGTATCCTTAGCTACCCCAAGAAATCTTGAAAACTGCAAATCAACTAAACCCTTATCCTTGTGTAATAAATAATTAAAAGTTAATACCGGAAAAGACATTATAAACATTATCAGGATGAAAATTAAAATTTGTTTATAATTTATCTTACTTTTTTCTTTTATTTTATAGTAAACATAAGATATTATAAAAACAGGGATAAATGTTATTGCAATTTGTTTAACTAAAATTGCAATTCCTAAAAAAACATATGAAAAAGGAAGATATCTATCATTATTTTCTTTTAACGTCTTAATAAAAAAGTAAGAACTTAATAATACAAAAAACATCATTGCAACATCCATCTCGGCTAAACTCATTAAAATGTGGAATGAAGAAAAAGTCAACAAAACACTTGAGATTAAAGCTATATTTTTATTATACATTAATTTAATTATTAAATAAAGAATTATGATTGATAAAGCTCCAAAGAAAACTGCTAAAAATCTAGCTGCAAACAAACTAACTCCGAATATCTTATAACTTAAATCTGTTAAAAAAAACCAGATCGGGTCTTGGTCCATTATCTGTAGTTTTCCGCTATTAATAAAATTAATTGCATGAGGAGCATGTAACATCTCATCAGCATTTGGAGAGATATTGTTTGCAATTACCCCCCTTAAAACAAAACCAATTATAAATAATAAAATAAGATATTTCAAATTATTTTTTTCAAATAAAAAATCCACAATTTTATCTGTTGTTTTGTTTTCTTCCATTATCTTATTCTATGATGAACTTTTAACCATCCTGGTAATGAGTCATATATTTTAACTATAAACTTAAATTTTGAGTATATTAATCTTAGCCTTATCAAACCAAGAAACATTTCTGGAATTGCCTTAAACAAACTAAAATGCGATGCCTTTACAGCATTCCATGTTGTTGGAAATTCCGTTATCTTGTACTTTTTTCTTTTTGCAGAGTAAAGTAAATTAACGTCAAAAGCCCACTTTGTTATTTTAAGTTCTTTTATAATATCTTTAATCAAAGTTTTTTTAAACAACTTAGCCCCACATTGAGTATCTTTAAATTTTAAATTAAATAATATCCTTACTAAAAAATTAAAACCTCTGCTTCCAATTCTTTTTAAAAAAGGTTGTTTAACCTTTATTTTACTTTCTTTCATCCATCTAGAAGCTATAACCCCATCATAATCTTTAATGTTTTTTACCAAATCATAAAATGAATCTGGGGAAGTTGCCATGTCAGCATCTATAAACCCTATTAAATTTCCCTTAGCTATTTTAAATCCTTCAATTATGGCTCCTCCTTTTCCAATAGCCTCTTTAAAATCAAGATATTTTACTTTTTTAAAATTTTTAACAATTTTTAAAGTATCATCATTGCAGTTATTTACAACAACAACAATTTCAAGATTCTTATTTTTAAAATAATCTAGGTAACTCTTTAAGGTTCTTCCTATTCTTTTTTCCTCATTGTGCGCTGGTATTATTATTGATAGTTTTTCCATCTTTTGAAAATATTGCCTGTAAAAACATTATAATGAATAATGAAAGCATTAATATTAATAAGATTGTCACAACTTGTAATAATGTCTCGTGGAATAAATATATTAATATAATCTCTACAACATTATACAAAAATAATAAATATAAAAACTTTGTTTTATTTATTGATAAATTATAAAATGATATTGTATATATCAAAGAAAACAATCCCATTACAACAGCAAACCACCCTAATAAGCCAGCTACATCTAAGTAAGCACTTCCGTAAACTAGCTTAATTATTATCTTGGAGAATAAAAAATAAATAATTGTTATTGGCGTTAAGAACGCTAACATCATTAACAAAGATTTGTATAATAAATGTTTGTAAGGCTTTTTCTTATGATAATACTCTGAAACTTTTGGAAACATAACTTGGGTTATTGAATAAGAACCAAAAAATAATATCTTTCCTAGTGTTGCAACAGCCGCGTAATGTCCTGCTTCAACATCCGGGAAAAAATGCTTTACTAATAAAACATCTATTGTATACATTGCAGTTAAACCAATTAAAACTAGAATAACTGGTATGGAATACTTATAAACTTCTTTTGTATTAAATTTCTTTTCTTTCTCTTTACGTAAAATTCTTTTAAGTGCATAATAACCAACTAAAAGTGCTGCTATATAAGATAAAATTATCGCGGTTATTGCTCCGCTTACGCTTAATCCAATTAAAACTAAAATTACACCTAAAAATAATTTTGAAGACCCCTCTGTTATTAAGTTAACACCAAATCCCTTGAATTTTTGTAAACCTTGCAACATCCCTCTTTCCATTGCAACTATTAATATGAAAACTACAAATGGGGACAACATTAACAACAATTTAAACTCGATTTTTAAATAAGATGCAATTAAACTAGAAACAGCAATAAATAATACCATTCCAATGATGCCAAAAATAACTAATTTTTTTAAAGATGATTTAAATAAATATTTTATCTCACCAAATTTATTTTTTATTTTAAAACCAGATGTAAATTTAGCAATTCCAGTTTGCACAGCAGTTAAAGGAATATTAAAGATGTAAACAATTGATTGGATAACCCCAATAACAGAGTATAATGCAGGTCCTAAAACTCTTCCCATATAAAAGTGATACAAAAACACAAATAAACCCATAAGGAGATTAGACAAAAACAAGGTTACATTATCTCTAACTAAATGATTTTTTTTGTACTTTTTTAATAAATTCTTTATCATCTAAATCACCCATATTAAACTAGAAAACACCAATTCAATCATAACCATAAACCAGAAAATTTGTCTTTCAGTATATTTTGCTTTTCTTGTAAATAAATGTATTATAGAATATATTTTATTCTTATGATAAGAAGCTATTTTTCCATTTTTATAATAACCATAGCTTTTAGCTTTAAATTTGCTTCTTGCTTTTAATATAAATTCTATAAAGAAAGGTATGCTTGCTATAACCGCCGCTTTTTCTATGTTACCTAAAATAGCTATGGTGGCAATAACTCCTCCGAGTAAATAAGTTAGCGAATCACCTGGAAGTATTTTAGCAGGATATTTATTGTAAAAGTAAAAAGCAATTAAAGATAGAAGGGTGATTAATGCCACTACCGCAGCTGCTTCTCTGTTATTAACAAAAGCATATAACCCCAACATTCCAACATACACAATTCCCATCCCAACTTCAACACCATTTAAACCAGCAAGCATGTTAATCATATTTGCAGCTCCAACAACTCCAATTGGGATAAACAATAGGGGATATATTAAACCAACATCTGTTCTACCAAGAAAAGGTAATAGTAATGTTGTTACGCCAGCGTTAACGACCATTAAAGGAACTGCTGCACTTAAGGTAAGCAAAGGTTTTTGCCATTGCTTTAATCCAGAAGATGATTCTCTTGACTTCTTAATTATCATATCGTCCAAAAAACCAACTAAAGTGATCATCAATATGGAGATTAAGCTTGCAAGCAAATATATTAATGTGTCCGTGTACTTAAAATAAAATGTTTGAAAGAAAATATAAATCATTATTCCTATAAAAATACCAGACACTACAGCCAAACCACCCGAAATCGGAATTAAAGGAGTTTTTTTCTTATTCATATCCTTGACAACCATGCCTATCCTTCTCAAATAACGTATTAACCAATTTGTAGCGATGTAAGTAACAATAAATGCCATAATCGCTGCTAAGAACGGAACATATGTCATTAACAAAATCCATAGGAGAACTTATAAAAAGGTTTCGGAAGAAGACTACTTTATGTTGAATTTCTTGGATTTTCTTAATTTCATTTGATGTAACTTATAATCCAGCAATGATCTTAAAATATTAAGTCCGTAACTTATTATATTAGCATGTGATTTTTCATCCCCATAGTATGTTGGTATTGGCTTCTCAACTATTTTAAAATTTTTCATTTTCAATTGTATTAAAATATCAGTATCAAAATGAAAACCACCAGAACATAAGTGAAATGGAATTTGTTTTAATGCATTGCAGTTATAAACTCTAAATCCGGAATGATACTCTGAAAGATTCAGACTTAGAATTTTATTCTCTATATAAGTTAATACTTTGTTACCTAAAAATTTATAAAAAGGCATCCCCCCTTTTAGTGGAGCTCCTTTCATTCTAGAACCAAACACCAATGCAATATCTTTATTTTTGTAAAAAGGTTCTAACAACTTAGGAATATACTCTGGAGCATATTGTGCATCGCCATGTAGCATAACAACTAAATCAAATCCTTTATCTATTGCATATTGATAAGCATATTTTTGATTTCCACCATACCCCTTATTTTTTTCGTTTTTATATATTCTTAAATTGGACAAACCAGTTAAATTTTTATAACCCACCCCAACCAAATATGTATTGTCTTGGCTAGCATCATCAAAGACAAAGATTTCCTTTACTTTTCTTTTTATATCTTTAGGAATTCTATCGATTAGTAAAGGAAGTGTTTTTGATGCATTGTAAGATGGTATAAAAATTGCTATCTTCATCAAAATTATTAATTAAAAAATGTATTTAAATCTTTCTAACTAACACAAGAGCTTGATGTCCAAGATTGTGCCTTCTAAAAATATAACACACATACCATAATGGTTCCCATATAAACTTTGAAGAAAGATATAAATTAAATAAATCAAAGTAATCTGTTTTTAAGCTACTATGCTTTGTTAGTTTAAGCTTATCTTTTTCTTTTGTTTCTTTAATAAAATTAACATAAATTCTTCTCATTAACCAAAATACTGGAAAAGTAAAATCCCAAATTTCTAAAATTTTAAATTTAGATAAATCTTTTTTAATATCTTCAAGTTCGTATCTTCTAAAATGCCCGTATAACTCGTCATCTTTTTTCCATTCTTTTTTCTTTGTAACATAAGAAATTAAAAAATAGCCTCTTTTGTTTAACAATCTATGGCATTTTTCAATTACTCTTTTATCATTTTTAATATGCTCTATAACGTCCCATAAAACTATTAGATCATATTTCCCTTTTTCTTTTAATATTGATTTATTTTCAATTTTTATTTTATTCTTATATTCACTTAAACTAATTTTGGCTTGTTTTATAGCTTCTTTTGAAAAATCAATTAATTTGCCTTTAAAATCTTTTCTCAGCAAAAACAAACTTGCATCCCCCTTACCACCCCCAGCGTCTAAAAATTTGCCTTTTATAGAATATTTTTTTATTAGTTTTTCTGTGAGAAAAAACATATACAACTTTAATGGTTTGAAGTTGACCATTTCAAATTTTAAAATCGGTATTTATTTAAACTCTTCTAAATTTTTAATGGGGGGTTAAAGGTGAAGAAGATTAGTTTCGATGTAGTATACCTGCTTATATTAATTATTCTACTTTTTTTATTAAAGTTAAATGTGTTAAGATTACCTTATTTTTGGGATGACTTTAACTATGTTATTCCAGCAGTAGACTATGTTTTTAGAGAACAAATTACCCCATTTTTATGGGAATATGGACTTGGACACCCTCCATTTTTTTACATATTTTCTGGTATTATTTTTAGAGTATTTGGAGACTCTTTAATTGTCTCACATCTAATAATTTTAATTTTTTCTTTTTTATCTTTGTTTTTTACTTACTTAATCGGAAAAGAATTATTTAATCGGAAAATTGGAGTACTTTCTTCCTTAGTTTTACTTTTTACTCCAATATTTTTCTCATTTTCTGGTTTGTTTAACCTGGAAATGCCTTTAACAGCTTTTATCATTATGGCAACTTATTTTTCAATAAAAAATAAACATTTACTTTACGCTTTGTTTGGAAGCTTAGCTGTTTTAACAAAAGAAACTGCTATCGGAGCAGTACTTGCTATTTTTATTATAAAACTAATAAAAGAAAAAGATAAACTAGAAATTCTAAAATTTTACTACATTCCTTTAGTTGCTTTCTTATTATGGATATTATCAAACAAATTTTATTATGGGCATTTTTTATTCCCGATAAGCACTTCTATAATAATTACAAACCCGATAAAAAATGTTTTCAATTTGCTAATTGTTTTAAAAATACTTTTCTTTGATGATTTTAGATGGATACTTTCTTTATTTTTCTTCTTACAATTCATTTCAATAAAACAATTTAAAACATTTAAAAAAATATACGTTAAATTAATAATTTCAATCTTATTTTTCTTGTTTTTATTTAACCTTAAAAATATAATTCCAAAATACTATGAATATTTTCCAAATATAGATATATATCTTGAATTAATGAGGAACTTTAGTTTGTTTTATGCGGCTATCTTCTTTATAATTCTTATTAGCTTTGATAAGATTAAGGCTTTTGTCTTAGAAAGGAAGTATTGGGAGATCTTCATTTTAATCTTAACTTTTATTGGAATGCATTCGTTAGTAATCCCAGTTACACCAAGATATTTACTTCCAATAATTCCAGTGGTGCTTCTTATTTCAACAGGCGCTTTATATAAAATCTTTAGGAAATATACGTACCTTATTGTTTTGTTATTCATAATTATTTCAATGCTTCAATTTTATGGTGAAAGCAGTAAGGTTGGGTTTGCTCTGGAAAATAACCTCGAACACCAAGACTTTATAAAGGTTCGACAGATGGGGGCTTCGCATATAGAAACGAATTTCCCAAATTCTACAATTCTGACAACTTTTCCATTATCATTAGATTTAACACACCCTTATGGAAAATATGTTCGTAATAAGCTAGATGTTATAACAATTGACCATTATGGTGGCTTAACAAATAAAAATTATACTCAATTTCTTTATCCAGAAACAATTCCAGAAAGAAACATAAATTTAAATGAGATAGATTTATACTACCATTCTCCTCAAGAATTTCCAACTAAAGAAGTTTATGATATTCGAGATAAATTAGATTTAACTTTAATCAAAAAATTCGAGTTAAACAACAAATCTGTAGAAATTTATAAGGTTGAAGGGATCAAAGCTTCCTAAACCTTAATCTTATCATCTTTGTTAAAAATTCTGGGATAACCTTAAATAAGTTTATACTTGAAAATCTTCCCTCGTTCCATATTATTGGGATTTCAATTATCTTAAAACCCTTTCTTTGTGCAATATACAACAACTCTGATTCAAAAAACCAAACCCTATCCTTAACCAAAGGCAATACATTCTCAGCTACTTTTTTATTTATAGCTTTAAATCCACACTGAGCATCTTTATATCTTGCATTCATTAATAACTTAAGCAAGAATAAATGATAGATTATTGAAACAATTTTTCTTTTGAAAGATCTTTTAACTTTAGAACTTGTATGATATCTAGATCCTATGCTAATATCATAACCGTCATTTATTTTTTTGATTAACAATGGCAGACATTTTAGATCAACAGCCAAATCAACATCCATATAAATTCTCACATCTGCTTTACTTTTTTCCCATGCATTTATTACACCAGAACCTTTTCCAGCTATTGGGGTGTAAACATATTTAACATTTTTATATTTCTTCATCAATTTCTTAGACAAATTAATCATATCCTCTGGATTTTTTCCATTTATAGATATAACAATGTTCCATTTATAATCTTTCAAAATTTTTATATAAGAAGAAATTTGTTTTTTAACACTCCATTCTAACTCTTTTAGATTACCATAATATACTGGCAAGACAATATCTACTGATTTCTTATTCATTTTTCAATAAAATATTTACTCCATCATTTATATCTTTAAGATTTATTTTAAATATCTTCTCAATCTTTTTAATATCGCTAATTAAATCAAATTTTAGATTATTTAATTGGACTGTTGTTATTAAAGGAGTTTTAGATAAGTTTTGAGAGAAAAATGCTATTGGTTTAATTAAAAAAATTGGGAGTTTCATAACTTTTTTATTTATCTTTAATTTATTCATTATTAAATTAACTAAATCATTATAACTTATACTTCTTTTTCCAGATAATGTAAAAATTCCTTTAATTTTATTATTCTTTATGCAATTTTCTATTATCTTAACAAGATCGTCTAAATAAATTGGTTGAATCTTATTTTTTCCATTTCCAACTATCGGAACAATAGGAAATCCCTTAATAACTTTAATTAATCTAGAGACATATCTATCATCCTCGCCATAAACTATGTTTGGTCTTAATATAACATAATTCTTTAATTTTTTAATAAAATTCTCAGATATTCTTTTAGTTTTTGAATAATTATCTTTGCCGAAAGTAACATTATATGTGCTTAAGTAAATAAATCTTTTATTATATTTATTTGCTAGATCAACCAAGATTTTAGTATAACTAACATTAACTTTCCAAATGTCTTTATTAAAAGGATTAGTTATTGCAGCTAAATGAACAATTAATTGAGCGTTTTTAATTAAATTTTCTATTTTAGATAAATTTTCATTTTTATTTAAGCAAATTAAATTATATCTTTTTTTATTTAAATGATAATAAAGCTTTTTTCCAATAAATCCATTACATCCAGTTAACAAGATATTTTTCATTTAAACTAATAAAAAAACAAAACCTTTAAAGCTTTTGAATCCTTATTTTGATAATATTAAGATGTAATCTTTATATGGTCCGTTCTTAAAAATCTCTGTTTTCTCTACTTTAAACTCTTTAGAAAAAACCTTAATTGTTTGATTTAAATCTCTAAAATATCTTCCCCTATCTAAAAAAATTAACCCCTTACATATTAAATTTCCTTGATTCTCTTTTCTAAAATGATCAACTATCATTAATCTACCATTTGTCTTTAATATTCTTTTAAGCTCTTTTGAAATAATCTTTAAATTACCATCATCTATATGATGAATAACAGCTGAAATTAATATTTGATCAAAATAGTTTTTATTGAAATCGTAGGGCGGAGATTCTTTTATTATTGAAAAGTTACCTTTACGTTTTTCTTTAGAAAATTTAACATATTTTTTATCTGTGTCAACACCATAATATTTATTTGGATTAAATAAAACTGAAAATTGTCCTGCTCCGCATCCAAAATCTAAGGTTAGTCTATTTTTATCAAAATATTTCAATATTATTCTTTTTTCACCTTTATAATTACTATGAACAAGATCTCTAAATCTATCAAAGACATAACTATTACTAAATACCTTATCTATTAAATTATGAAATATTTCCATTTTATTATCCTAAAGAATACAAGCAAGCCCTAGATTTATTAACTTTTTTATTAAATTCACATTCACTTAAAAACTTACAATTATCCTCGTAAGTTATAACTTCCTTTACGTTTAGCTTATTTAAACTTGATTTTAATTCTGAACATTCTTTATTTTTTAATAAATTATCTAAATTCTCAATTTTATTTATATACTCTGGAGTTGTCGCAGATGGATACCAACCTCCAGCCGTTGATAAATTATAGTATATTGCTGCATATGAATAATAAGCATTTTGATAAGATGTTTTCCTTAATGGAGAACCAAGAATAATATACTTGTTTTCAACATTTTCAAATAAACTTATTGTTTCTTCTTCTAGATTAGTATGTTTAATGAATTTTGGTGTAAAGGCCTCATTTAGAGCAACACTCGTTAAACTTAGGATAATTAACCCAACAATTAGATACTTTTTATTGATTAAATTATAATCTATCTTAAACAACATAAAAATTACAAAAAATAATAAGAATAATGCATAAGAATCTGGAAATACATGATTTAATACTGGAATAAAAATAATTAATCTTGTTAAAAGAATAAAGGAAACAAATGAAACTGGTAATAAAAAAATGAATTCTGTTTTTTTATTCTTAATTGATTTAATATAAAAATACAATGTTATGAAAAATATTAATGGAATAACGGTTGCAACAATATTATCATTATAAGTTGCCACATTTATTTTGCTTAAAGTACTTCCGACAATTATCGTCTTCGATGTTGTACTAAAAAAGTTCTTAATATAGTCAATTAACCAAAAAGAAGCTGCAAAAATAGAAATTAACATTGAGATTATTATTTTTATTCTCTCTTTATTATTTTTTATTAATATTAATCCTAAAAATGCAAAAGATGATATAATTGCTAAGTTTTGATGTGTTATTATTGCAAGAAAATAAAATGGAATTATAAAAAAGAAATTTTTATCTAACCTTTTATCTTTATAATATAATAAAAAAAGAAATATTACTATCCCGTTAAACCATGCAAATAACTCGTGCACCTTTCCCAATCTAACGAAATTTCCAATTGCTATTGCATTTCCAAAAAAGAACAAAAATGAAGCTAAACTTTTTGTTTTTGATAAATCTAATTTTTTATAACCAATGTATAAGGCTATTAATGATAATATTAATGTTATTATCAAAGCTAAATAGCCTGTTAATTGAACATTTTTTGTTATAAGATAAAGCGGATAAAAGAAAAAATACCATCCGGGTTGGGTTATCTGAAATGCTGTAAAGCCATTATACCAATAAGGACAAAAACTATGAAACCCGCATTCTTTTAGAAAATGCATTTGTGCTAAATAAGAAGCCCAATCATTATATTTGTCTAAGGGAAACATCCAAATTAATTGTGATTGGTTAATCAATCTTGTAATTAAATAAACCCCGAGAATTAAAATTGGAATATACAACCATTTATCATTAAATTCTCTTTTCATAGAATCTCTCCTTAATAATATTCTTCTTTTATCTTCACTACATTTGTATCTGGCAATTCCTTCTTGTAGTATTCTTCTGGAACTTTCAAATCTGAAGGGTAGTTAATTTCCCATATTTTATATGGTCCTATAAATCTTCCATTGTATATTGCTAATGGTATTTGTGATTCATCACTATAACCTACTTTAAAGTAATCTGATTCTTTATTATATAAATAAAGTTCTGCCAGTAAACTATTTTTTACTTTTGGAGATAAAAACAAACCAGCACCAATTGGATTAACTTCATCGTTATTTATTACCGGGACAACTCTAAAACAAGCATCTATTCCAGTATTAAACTCAATTTTTTGATTGTTTATATAAATGCAATTTAAAGGAATCTGAACTTGCTCACTATTGTAAACTAAAATTGCAGAAGGCTGTTTTATATTAAAACCAGATACATTATTTTCTTTTGTTTCTTCAATTGGCAAAACAATTGCACCTATTCCAGCTGATTGTCTTGGATAAACTTTGTTATTATAGATTAAATCTTCATCTAATGGAAATCCTCCACGATATAAATATAATGTTTGATTTCTCGTTTCTGTGGTTTGTTGAGGATCAAGTATGAAATTTGTAATCCAAGAATATCTATCATAATTTACATCAGATCCTATTGAAGAGAAAGCAGGATATTTTCCAATTTCATCTGAAACAATTAATAAATGAGTAACATCTTTAGATTTTAAATATTCTAGTGCTTCTCTCTCACTTTGTGCAGTCAAGACATGTCTACCTGTGAAATAATTAATCTCGTAACCACCAGCATTTCCACCGTCACTTATTGTAGCTCTGTTATTATACTGAACAAGATAACCATAATCCCACCAATGTGCAAATACAGCATCTCCTTTTGTATTATCCCTAATCCATTGCCCCATATACTGCCATTGTTGATTATAGGTTGGACCGACAGAACTTGCTTGCGCTACAGTTGTTGTGGCAAAGTTTGATAATAAAAGCAAACTAATTACCCCCATAACTAATATTGATGAGCCAACATAAATTCTTCCTTTTAGTTTTTTACTTAATTCGACTATTTCAAATATTAAATAAGAAGCTAAAATAGCCGTTATCGGAGAAAAAATAAATAATAATCTAACTGCACCACGAGCAGCTATTATCATTATAATAAACCAAATTAAAATAAATAAATATTTTTTACTAAACTTTTGTATTTCTTCCATCGCATCTTTATTTTTATAATAAGAATATAAATAAGGTAAAGTAAATAATAAAAATAGTCCAACGAGAGAGGTTAAATAAACTAATACCGAGATTGTGTTTACTCCATTAAAAAAGGAACTTGGAGAAGATCTGCTAAATATGACCCCTAGAATTAACAAGGTGTAAATTATTGTTAATTTAAAAGCACTTTTTAAATTCTTATGCATCTCATAAAATAAAACTATTGATCCTATTACAAACAGCCATAAATAATATCTTCCAAAATTACTTATCCAATCTGTTATATATGGCTGGGAGTTTTCTGCTACTGTTCTAACCCACCTATCTGTCGCGAACGGTGTGATTAAAACATTTAATGTTTGTTTTATTAGCCCAGTAAAATAAGAATTACCAAATATGATAAATAGCAAGATTGATAGGATGATTAATGTTAAAATAAAACTAAATACTCTTGGGGGTAATTTATTAGAGATTTTATCTTTTATTCTTAATAAATTCTTTTCTATAAAGAAATGGTTACTTATATAATAAACTAAGGCTAAGATTGCTATTGAAGTTGAAGATGATAACAACACAGTTCCAAGATTATATTTTGATCCATATAAAATCATTAAAACAATTATTGAGAAAAATATCCAGGATAAATATGCGTAGAAATCTTTTTTATCAAATTTATTTAATAATATTTCAATTATTGTAAACATTCCAACGACTAAGAATATGAAAACACCACCGCCCCAAATCAAATTAGCTAAAGCAGTTGATACTCCAGCAATTCCTCCGAATAAAATTGCTTTGGAATTTTTCTCAGATTTCCAAGATAAAACATAAAAGTAAAATGCTGCAAATAAAAATATTGTTGCAAAGGCTTCTTTATCACTTATTCCGGTTAATGTTCTAAATAAATAACTTGGAATAAAAGCTAAGAATGCCGTACTCAATAATGCCACATTTTTATTAAATAAATTTTTTACTAGTAAAAAGAAAAATATCATACTAATCGCAAAAGCTATTGGCGGATAGATAATATCGACTAATTCGAGAGTTAAACTTGAACTAAATATACTTAAGAATTTATATAAATAAACTATAAAATGCGATAAGAAACTAAATTCCTGTAATCCAGAAAAACCATCCGGGAAATACCTTAATGTGTCTATGCTCATTAAAGAACCATGCGCGTTAATATATTGAGAATATCTTAAAAAAGCCATTGCATCTGGATCTGCTGGAATATAACTCTTTGTTGTTACATCTATTAAATAATCTAAATTCTGTAGTCTAAATATAAAACTGAAACCGATTATATTCAATAATATAGCTAAAGTTGGTTTCTTAAATAAAAATAATATTATTGAGATTATTGGCAATATAATAAATAAAAAGTCTTTTCCAAATCTAATTTTGTCTTTAAACACAAAATAGATGATTAACATTAAGATTATATAAAGAACCAAGTAAAGCAAATTTTTATTTTCTAGTTTTAAATTATTTCTAAAGAAATGTTTAAATTTGGCCTTCCTTTCCTCTAATTTATTATCTATAATATCCCCCATCTTTATCTTGTATACTAATCCTTTAAATAGCTTTCTGAGGACCAGGTCTTTTTTGTTAACATATAAACAATTATAACAAAAGCAATTATTGCTCCTAGGCTTAATAATATTCCTATCTCATTAAAACTATAAATTGTTGGGGTAATAAATATCTCTAAGAAAGCAGCTATTATTAATATTGCTATTGAAATTAAGATTAAATCAAAACTATCTTTTAAAATAATTCTAAATTTTTGACTTTGTACATCATGGTTTATTATCGCAACTGAGATTATTCCCCCCGCTAATCCGCCTATAAAATAAGCTAATATCTCAAATGAGCCATGTATCATATACCTTCCTAATGCTATGGGTATTATACTAAGATATCCATATGCTTCTGACACTTTTTCCCTAACAAAAACCCCTATTGCCGCACCGATTACACTAGCATTCCATGTTAAAATGAATATTGTTCCTGCACCATAAAAAAATGCGAATAATATTGTAAATAATAAAACTTTGACATTATTAAAGAATATTTTAAATAAGACTCCCTCTAATACCTGATTGCCAGTTATCTTTGAGTTTATTTGGTTTATCGTGGTTACCTGCACGTTAAATAAAGATTCTGTTGTTGCTTGTGGTAAAAATATAAAAAATAAAGAATAACTTAATATAAATCCAAAAAACAAAAACATCAAGAAAGATAATGCCTTCCAATGTTTTTTTAGTAAAACTTTTTCATCTGAAGTTTCTAAGTCTTGATGTTCTTCATATTTAAATGTTTTATAAATTAAGGGGATACAAGCAACTACTGTTAAAAATACCATAACCATACTCGCTTGACTTCTAAAAACCCATAATGAAAGAATTATTCCCAAACCTGCATATAAAAATCCAAGAAAAAACATCTGCCAAGGTTTTCTCTCCGCTTTTTTTGGATAAATTAAATCTTCTAAAACCATTAGATTGTTTTATTTAAGTTATTTATAAAATTTTGGTTTCACTTTATAACTGTAATAAAAAGGTTTTTAAACTAAGATTTGATACTACTTAAGATGGACAAGTTTGTCTTAAAATTCATATTAATTGCAGTTTTATTCTTAGTTCTAATAGTTCCGGGAGCGTTATTTATGGAGGTTATTTCGCATGAACTTTATCACTATTACAACCATCAAGAGTATAGCAGCGAGATATGCTTTAATGTTAATGAAGCTACCGCTTATACGATCGTTAATTTCCCAGATGAAACTACAAAACTTGGCTATAATCAAGATATACGAAATGCCGAAGAAGAAAAAGCAGATCTTTTTGGAAAGATAGCCTCTTTTACTTATTCCTTTACTGTGTTAATTATACTTGGTGCAATTATTTATTTGAATAAAAAATGAGAAAACTAATTTGTTTTGATATGGATAACACAATAGTTTATTCTGATAAAGCTCACGTTGTTGCTTATAATGAAGCTCTTGAAAAGCTTGGTTACAGGAAAAAATCAGAGTTTTTTTTAAGAAAATTATTTGGAATGCCACATTTAACTTTATCAAAAGTAATTTTACCAAAAGCTGATAAAAAAACAATTCAAAAATTTTTAAAAGTAAAACATAATATTTTTATGAATAAATCATATAAACTTCTTAAACCAATCCCTAATGTTGGAAAAACATTAAATAAATTAAGAAAAAATTATGATCTTGCTTTGTTATCTAATTGCAGCAAATCTACTATTCTAAAAACCCTGAGAAGGGTTAAATTAAATAAAAATTTGTTTAAATTGGTAATCGGAAGCGGGGATGTAAAAAACAGCAAACCAAAGCCAGACGAAATATTAAAAGCACAAAAATTGTATAAGCATAAACCTTTATTTATGGTCGGTGATTCTGTATACGATATTCTCGCAGGTAAAAAAGCAGGGGTCAAGACAATTGCTGTATTAACTGGAAATCATAGTAAGTCTAGACTAAAAAGGTACGGTCCAAATTTTATCTTGAAGAGTGTTAATGAAATTCCTAAACTAATTAAAGATTAGCTAATTAATACTTGAGTTTTCTTCTCTAGAATATTATAACTATTAACCTTAACATAACCATTATACTCGGATTCAAATATTTTATTAGAACTAGTAATTTCTAAACTTTTGTTAGATAATGGACTATCTAAAACTAATGTATCCATATAACCGCCTTCCATTCCGATATGATAACCATACTTAACTGAGTCTTTCTTAAATTCCTCAAAACTATCTTTATTTAATTCTCTTCCAAGCCATTTCTTTCCCCCATCTGTCGCAACTTGGGTTATTAATATCCTATAACCTTTGTTTATCATATCTTTAATTAATTCTTCGTGGTCTAGACCAGCATGACTTGCAAATACCTCAACATTTAAAGGCATTAATGCTTTTTGCAAACTTTTCAATTGAGTTTCTTGTAATCCTACTCCACCTAAAACTAAAGCATCTACTTTTTCTAAATCTTGTTGTTCTTCAACTAAATTTTTAACAATTAAAGCTTCTTTTTCAGGGTCTGCAACTTCACAGTTTAAGTAAAAATGTTTATACCCTAAAATTTTGCTCAGTTCTTTAGTTAATTCAACAGTTGCAAAATGAAATAAGTAACAATCTACTCTGTTTGGCTTTACGCTAATTAAATATTTTATATTCCAGTTTCTACTCTTACAATACTCAATTGCATAAGTTGAATCTTTTCCACCTGAATATAGTACTGCGACATCCATGGTTCTTTGCTAAACTCTTTGTTTATAAAGTTTTTTGTATGCTTGTTTTAGCAAAAAATTAAAATAAAAAAGCTTATAAACATAATTTACTTGAGTTATTTAATGGGGAAAACAAAAAATCTTACCTACGGATTGTTATTTGCAGGACTGGGGTTAGCATCCCTGGGTGGCATTAATAATTTAAATACAAATAAAGGAGATAATAAATCCAGATTCATCAGAGTTGAGAGAATTAGACATAATAATGGAACTTTAGTTGAATTATTTTATTCTAATGTGCATGCAGATAGTGATAATACTCCTCCAATTACGGAAGTAAATCATCAACCATTAGATCCAAATGATACTAGTGATGTTTATTTAATTGCCAATGCTAAAGATTTTGAATCTGGGGTTCGCGAATTTAAGGTTTTTTTAGATAACCTTGGGAATAAGAATCCAGATTCTATATTTTTTGATCCATTCTATCCAGATTCTATAGCAGTTTCAATCCCCCTATCAGATGTTTGGCCAGGAGGTCCAGAGGGTACTCATACTTATAATAGTGAATCAATAAATAGTGTTGGACTTGTAGGGAATGATCCTCCATCGCCTCTTAATGAGAATAAAATTACAAATGACGATTTATCTTTATCTGTTCCAACAAAAAGCTTTACAGTAAACTCCTCAATAATGACTGTGCCTGCTGGTTGGGCTATGGTTTCTTTACCACGTCAAGCTACTAACTCTACTGTTAGTGGATTATTTTCAAGCGCACTTACCCCAGCTTATCATTTTAACCCAGAATCAAGTAGTTATGGGGGAGGAGATACCTTGCAGCCAGGAAAAGGATATTGGATTAAGTTTGCTAGTGAAGAAACCTTACCGGTTATTGGGGATAGTATAAACCAAAATTCAATACCTGTTGATAAAGGTTGGAATCAAATCGCAACAAAAAATAATGAAAAACTGAATGTCCCCATAGTTAACATCTCTTCAAGCCCTTCTGATATTATATCATCTCATTTTTATTATTATGATCCAGAAGAAAAAAATTATGAACTTGTAACTGTATTGGAAAGGAGTAAATCTTATTGGATTAAGGCAACTCAAGCAGGAAATTTGTTTATCAATGATTCTCCTGTTTCTGTTTCGCAACCAAATTTAGAATCTATTTTGGAGATGCCACCCGCACCCCCAGGAGAGAGAAATACTGTAAATCAAGTTTCTTTAAATGTAAATGTTTACCAAAGTAATGGTGCTCTTAATTTTGATTATGTTCCAAAAGGAAATTCTCATATTGAGATTTATGATATAACCGGAAGAAAAGTAACTGAAATTTCTAAAGATGCAGGAAATGTAGCTAGCTGGAAAATGTTAAATAACAATTCTACAGGTGTAAGCAATGGAGCATATTTCTTTAGGATAATTGATAATGGAGAAATTATTAACTATGGTGAATTTATCAACATGGATAAAAAAATCTTCATTAAAAATTTTAAATATTAATTCTTATCTTACTAACAATCCAACAACTGTATATCCAAAAAGATACCATAAAAGTAATAATATTGCTATGGTGATTAGTATCCTAAAAATAAATTTTAAGCTTTTAAATAATAAATTAACCCCTAATATAACAATTACAGCTATTAATATAGCTTTCCACATCTCCATAAACCTTAGTTAATTTACAAGTAATTAAACGTTTTGTTTTTACAATCCACGATAATCTAATTCGTTATTTAGTATACTAACCACTTGGCTTGAGAAATAGTTTGCTTTACCAAGAGAAACTTTTTTAGCACTCTTACTCAACCTTCTTAACTCTTTTTTTGGCAGTCCTTCATGATCCCCTAAGATAAATATCGGGTTTTCTTTAATCTCAATTTCTCTGACGTTGTCACCATTTCTATCTAATAGGTATATGGCTCTTGTTTTAGCTAATTCTTCAACAATTTTTATCAAACTTTTTTTTTCAATAAAACAACCAGGAAAAGCTTCTACTTTTCTCCCTTCTTGATATTTAAACAAAATTCTTTTAATTAAGCCAGCAATATCTTTTTTACTTATATCCAGGCTGCCAACTTTTTTTCCTGTTTCAGGCATGCCTTCTTCATTCTTAACAAAGATTTCTATGTGTCTTGGTGGTGTTGGTGGACCATAAAAAACTAAATGTAATTTAACATCTTCTCTCATTCTATGTGATATAAAGAAGGAATTAATTACCACATGACAAACAATATCCATCCTTCCTGCTTTCATTAAATCATTAAAATTTCCAGATGTTCTCGCATTCCTTGAAAAGTAAATAAACTCCCTCATAATTATTGTATATAATGTCTTGTTTTTAAGTTTAGTTATTAATTTTAAGACAATCGAAAAGTTTATATATTAAAAATAATTACCATTTGGTAACCTTAGTTACCATATGATATATCATAATTATATTGAGAAATTATTTGGAACAAAATTGAAAGTTTGTATAATCAGAACACTATACAATTTTAAGGATAGGGCATTTACTTTGAGAGAATTATCAAAATTTTCAGGAGTTACCCATCAAGGCCTCTTAAAGGTTTTGGATGATTTAAATGGAATGAATTTGATAAAGATGGAGAGGATAGGAAGGTCTATAATTGTAAGATTAAATAAATCTAGCTTTTTAATCGAAATCTTAAAAATCTACGATACTGAAAAGAGTACAATTAGTAAGCTAACTGAAACAATAAAATTATATCTTAAACATAAAGACTTTAATTCTGTAGCTCTTTTTGGAAGTATAGTTAAGGGAGATGAAAACTTTTACAGTGACATAGATTTATTAATAATAACATCTAATAAAAACCTAGCAAAAAAATGTAGTGAGAACTCTGGTTTAGAACTAATTAAAAAATTTGGCAATGTTTTAATGCCATATATTTTAACAAAAAATGAATTTAGAAAAAGTAATATAAGGGGAGATATTTTAAATAATTATCTTCTTATATGTGGAGAGAAGCTAAAATGAGAACCAAACCTGTTGATAGAAACTTATGTTACAATTATTTAAAAAAAGCTGAAGAATTTCATGAAACAATGAAAGATGCCTTAAATAATAAAAGATGGAACGCTGCTGCATCAAACGCGATTCATACAGGGATTAGTGCAGCAGATAGCGTTTCTGTTTTTATTAAAGGGTTGAGGAGTTCCAGCGAAAAACACGATGACGTTGAAAAAATATTAAGGGATCTAAATTTAGATAATAAAGAAATAAATGATAAGGTGGCACAAATTAAAAATTTGCTGGGAATTAAAAATAGTGTTGAATATGAAGAAAAATTGATAAGTGAAAACACAGCATTAACTGCGTCTAAAAATGCCGATAGACTATTAGAGTGAGCAAAAGAAAAATTAAACAAATAATTATTTTCTCTCAACTAAATAGCAATATAATACCTCAAAAAATATTTTTTGTTTCTCCAGTAATTTAAATCTGAAATTATTTTTATTTATAATGTTATCTATTTTCTCTTTATTCGTTAAAGAACTAAAAACAATTAATATCTTTCCATTTTTATTCAAATGTTTATTAACTCTTGAAAAAAATCTTTCTAATATCTCATAGCCATATCTTCCACCGGATGTTGTTAATTTACTTTCAATATCTTCAAGTTTTTCATCAGGTAAATAAGGCGGGTTAAATATTATCAAATCAAACTTATCATCTATGTTAGAAAACAAATCAGAAACTTTAGCTTTTATTTTCTTCTTTTTGACGTAATTAACAGCTTCTTTATCTATATCAACTGCTAAAATACTTTTTGTATGCTTTAATGCCGTTTCTGCTTGAATTCCAGAACCAGTTCCAATATCTAAAACTTTACCTCTAGCAAATTTTTCAACATATTTTGCTAATAAAAAAGAATCTTCTCTTGGTTCGTAAATCATTTTACTTTTCTAATGCTCTAAAATATTCTTTTATCCTATCTGTGATGCTTTTAATATAGAATTTTTCAATCTTTTCTTCAAAAATATTTATTAATCTTTCATTTTCATTTATCCTATACTCGTTGCTTATGCTTTCTATTAAAAATAAATCTTTTAATCTTTTTAATTGCCTTCTTATGTTTGAGCTGGCAACCCCCCTTAAAGGCAAGTTGTCATTTTTTCTTCTTTCTATAACATTATCCTCTATTTCTTTTGCACTTAAACTTTTATTCTTATTTATCAACACAAGTAAAACATCAACTATGATATCCCTAGAATCCCCGGGTTGCAATAATCCTATACTTAGACAAAGTTTTTTAATTAACTCCCGATTACTTAAGTTATTCGGATTTTCATACTTCCTTAATGTTATTTCTGCTAATGGTGTGTCTTTTGCAACAGTTTTCATCTTCCTTCTCTAAACCTTAATTTCTTTCTTTTATAATAGTAGTACATTCCATAAGTCATTAAACTAAATACTATTGTTTCAATAGCTAATATCACAAAATCATTTATTTGTATTCTTTTTGGCAATTTTATTTCTCTTCCTTTAGACGAAACTAATTCTTGACAGCTTTGTACAGCAGCATTTGTCAAGCTTAATGCTTTTTCATATTGTTCTTTTTTAATTGCATCTTCTGCTTGCGTTATTAACTCTCTTAATTCTAAACATTCTGGATTCCCAGCAAATAATTTCTTTAAGAAGATTAATTGGTCTTCTGCATCCTTCTTAATACCAGAATCTTTTGATATTAAATTTATAAATAACCTAGCTGTATCTATTGCTGGTGGATCAATTACTGTTGCTTTTATAGTAACTTCATATTGTCCGGGGTCTGTATGGCTTATTATTTTTAATAATACTTTTTCTTCATTATTTGGTAAAACAATAGGGATAAATGCCCTATCAAATTCCAAACTTAAATCACTGCTATTTGTTGTTGCTTCTAAACTTATTCCATTTAATGTTGATCCACCTTTATTTCTAATTAATATGGGGGCTATTATGGTGTCTTCAGAATAAATTGTTAATAATCCTGGGTTTATTATTTCAAAATCAGTTAGTACAATTCTTCCACTTCCGCCTCCACCACCCGCTCCCGCAGAACTTGTAGCGCTAGCAGCACCTGGTCCGCTACTACTTAAGGCTGTATAAATAAATGTACTTGAATTCTGATTATTTGCAAGATCTCTGGCAGTTACTCTCCAATAATATTTCGTATTATCATTTAATAAATCGACAATTTGGTATGCTGTGTTTCTTAGATTTCCTATGATATTATAAGTAAATTGTATCGAGCTAAAGTCATAATCATCATCAATGTCCAAGGTATAGTTAGCAAAATTATCTTCAATTGTGCTATTCCATATTAATAAAGGAGTTCTATCTGGGTTTGAGGTATCGTTTGCTGGACTA
>Ga0209541_10004050_pt1 | contig 26297 bp, 34 predicted proteins | sample RifCSPlowO2_01_FD_184027 | JGI IMG/M metagenome (GOLD analysis project Ga0209541, IMG submission 184027) | Groundwater microbial communities from Rifle, Colorado - Rifle CSP2_plank lowO2_0.1 (SPAdes) (version 2) | ecosystem: Environmental > Aquatic > Deep subsurface > Groundwater | place... | reverse complement strand
TGGTCAGCTTCTTTGCCTTGACTAGCGTGTTTGGACTTGCTAGAAGTAGAGAGTTTAAGATTGCTCCGCCAATTCACCATCAGGTCTTCCGCTGCGCTCCAGACCTGACGAACTCTTGGCGGTCTTTAGAAACTATTAAATATTAGCTAAAATTTTAATTTTTCGTAAATTTGGAGCACACTATGAAATACCTGATTATTTTTGGGCTGATGTTTTTATTGATCGTAGCTGCTTGTACGCAGCAAGCACAGACGGACGCACAACAGAAAACACAGGCAGAAGCGCAGCCGGCTGAGAAAACGGCCGATTCCGGAATAGGAACTGAAGATGCATCCAATATTGTAAAAATAAGCATGGTAGCAAAGCAGTGGGAATTTGATCCTGCTACTGTAACAGTAAAAGAGGGAGACAAAGTAAGATTGACTATTAAGAGCATTGATGTTGCCCATGGCTTCACAATACCTGACTTTGATGTAAGCCAAAGATTAGAGCCTGGAAAGACAGAAATTGTTGAGTTTACAGCGGACAAGAAAGGAACTTACACGTTTTTTTGCAGTGTTGCATGCGGCACTGGCCACAGAAGCATGAAAGGAAGTTTGGTTGTGGAATAAACATTCTTTTCTTTGTTTTATCAATACAATAATTTCGACCCCATACATTGGGCAGTGGGGATGTCAGTTAACTAAGCCTGCAAAAATGATAAAGCTGACCTTTAGTGATAATATAGAAAAATTTCTTTCTAACAATGAAAATTTCGAGGTATTGGAAGACATATTGGATAAAACAGCGCAGGAATACTTCAATCTGGAAAAGTCTAAAGACACATTCTATCCTGGAAAGAAAATAAACCCCGGGCTGTTTGAAGAGATGGTGCCTCCAATTGTGAAGGAGACCAATGATTTCCTGGGAGCATACAACATCAAGCTGCCTATTTTCGCTTTCTTTCATGTTCCAACTGCGATGAAAAGATGCAGCTATTTTGGATTGGGAATTTTTGCAATGTCTACCTTACTCACTTCATTGGGGGGATCCGTTTTTGGAGGCATGTCGTTCTCTGCGATTATTGGTGCATTTGCCACTCTTGGGATGTATGGGAGGGCTGCAAAGCAGTTAAAATGGACTAGATATTATTCGCAAGAGCCGGATATGCATTTAATAACACTGAATGAGAAATGGACAGTTCCTGCTGTCGGAGATTTAGCTCATGAATACGACCATCATATGGTAAATAAGTCCACTAATCTGTTTAATTATCTCCCAAACCCGATTATAGAAGGGCATGCAAGGGGCGTTGAAGGCAAGATCTGCAAAGCTTTCAGTGAAAAATTTGACAATCCTGCATTCGAATACAATTATGCCCATAGGATTGCAAGCGAGATAAATGATGCTTACCATATCATCTGTGAAAAGAAGAATATATACCCTATGGAATCACTAAAAAATCTAAAAATACCGCCAGTGCACGGATATGGTGATATCCATGGCTCATACCATTACAAGATAGGCAGCGCTGCAATGCATGTAGCAGAGAGGAGATATGATGATAAGGTATACAAAGATGTCTTAAAAAGCGATTTCTGGTTTTTGAGGGCTTAAGCAGAGAATAGCTGAGCATAATAGAAATTCAGGGCAATTATGTTCAAAAAATATTATAACAATATATTGTAAATATTGTAAAGCCATTTTACTTATCTACCCCCGCAGGTTCAGCCGTATAACCCTAAGGCTATGTGTCCCTGCTGAATTTCATAGCTTCCAATGGAAAGCTTTAGTAAAACAGCGTGTGGCCTTTAAACCATTGCTCATGGCTGTCGAGGCAAAAATAAACTAAGAATAATAATATTTAATGATTTCTACTTTTTCGCGCCGCCTTCGGCGATCTTTTCAAAACGCACCCCGAAAGCGCCATCAAAGTAGTCGAGGAGCCAGTTGCCGCCATTGACACCAAAATCGTTGTCAGGGCCATAGACACGCAACCTATTCAAGTATGGGCCTTTTTGAGATTTAGCATAGTCTGCAAGATCAAAAAACATTGATTGGCTGGCTCTTCCTTGTTCTTTTAGCCAATCGCCATACTCCTGCGCTTTGAATCCTAATCTCTTGTCAGAAAACAGTCTTGATGTTAAATCATTTTTTCCAAATTCTGAAGTTTGTACATTTGTAGTTCCATGATTGGCAGTAAATGCGATGCTGTTTTTTAGCATTTCGTCAACCGTAGCATAGACGGTATCTCTTTGATTTTTAGGAATAATATACTCTCTATCTTGCCTGTGGGCACCAACTAAGCTAGATACACCTACTATCTTGCTTATAGCTCCATCTGGAACTATAACAATCTTATTGTTTCTGTCATCATAAACAACATCAGCATTTGTCCTGCTGTAAAGATTAAATGCGCCTTTGCGTCCTTTTGTTCGAAGAAAACCTAACTGTGCTGGAGAAACGATCTCAAGACCTTTAGCTGCAAAAGCTGCTTCCTGAACATCCAATGGCGCTTCTTCACGGGCATAAGTAACAGTGTATAAGCCTACTTTTTCTATGCCTAAGCCGGCTGGGCTTATTTCTTCTAATCTTAATTTTTCTGCCAGCGCTAAAGAAGGGCTTAAGACTAAAGCGGCTAAGCTTCCAGTTGCTGCTTGGATAATTCTTCTTCTTGATACTAAACTAAAAGGTTCATAATTTGGCTGATTGTGCATTTTGGATAGGGAATCTTGATATTGGATTTAAATGTTTTGTTTTTTGTGTAGGTATAATAGAAAAATCTCAACCATCAAATTTAATAATATTCTCTATTTCACTTTTTCCAAAAGGTAATATTTTCCTTCTGAATCATTTCCTTTTGCGCCATATTTCCATTTTTTGTCTTTTCCAAAAGTTTCTGAAGCTATGTGTTCGCTAACACATTTAATAACCTTTTGAAGATTAATTTCTTCATCAATATCGTTTCCGTAGCGATATTTTTCTTTAGTTATACCTCTCTTTTCATAATCAATTATATCTCTCCTCATAACCTGCAATGTTACCTCGCATGAAAGCTCTTCTTTTTGGTTATACTGACGTTTGCTAAGATCGTAAGGTTGATGATCTGCAGCGGCATTAGAGCCAGAAATTGCCAAGCCAGCGCAAACAGCAACTATTTTTGCCAAGCCTTTCATTTATCTCACCCAAATAACTATTTTTATAATTTTGTTTGATTAGTATAACAATAAAAAACAAGCAAAATTGCCATATATATGCTTTTATGGGCAGGTTTTATTTAAACTTTATGGCAAACGGCTAAATTTCAAATGTCAGCCAGTTTGCCGTCAAAATAAACTTTTGGGTTCTTAAAAACCTGGTCAAGGTGTATTATTGCGTAAATATTGCCGCCGAACCAGTAGTTGCTGCCTATCCCTATATGAGCAGTTCCCAGCACTTTGTCGTCTACAATTGTTGCTCCTATTATTTTTGCCTTATTGTTCAGGCCAATTCCGAGTTCGCATATTCTTCTGACGCTGCCAGGATGCTTTGCCACTGAAGCTGCCCAATTCAAGGTATCTTGCAGCTCCTTGGCTTCCTCTTTGCCGGAAATTTCTGTGATATTGCCCCCTATAATCTTCAATGTTATTGGGTTTTTTACAATTATAGTCCCGTTCTGCACTCGTGAGCTTCCATCTATGACTACAGTCCCTTCCACTCTTTTGCCATTTGGAGGCGCATATACTTCCCCAGCCGGAAGATTTCCTCCAGAGCCAGGCAGGGTATAGTTCCCATCCGCTGCTATGCCGCTGATGCCCTTGATATTATAGCGCAAATCTGTGCCTGCTTCTGTGGTTATGCGTATTTCATCTGCATCATCGAATAGTTTCTTAAGCTTTTCGTGATGCGCCTGAAATGGCTTGTAATTTACATCTATAGCATCAGCTATCAAGCTTATTTTATCTGTTTGCAGGTCGCCTAAGCTCATTGCGCTTACAAAACGGTGGCTTTTCTTTTTTACCCATCTCCTAAAGCTCTTTCCCAGCTCTTGTATGTTTCCAAGCTTGTCTGACATGTTTAGTATGATTATGTTCCCGTCTTTCAGCTCTGACAGTGAAGCAACAGCATCCTCTTCAGCTATGTCTCCCCTGCTTTTGACACCCTGCAAAACCAGCTTTGCATCAAGGTTAAGCTGTTTTGCTGCAAGGTAATAGGCCCCTGACATCACTGCCGCAACATTTTTGTTTTTGAACCCTTTGTCGCCAACTACAAGTATTTTTTCGTCTTTTACTCCCAAGCATGGGGCAAACACTTTTTTTATGCTTAAAGAAAGCTTTTGGGACAGGTCATAAAGGCTATTATCCTTAAGCCACTTCAACGATTCTATTGTTTCCATATATTCTCAGGTTTTTTGCTGGCTTTAAAATCTTTTGGAAATTTAGTTGATTACATAGAGAATAGTCAATAAACAACCGCAACCAATTTGGCTTTGGCTGATATTTTCAACACTACCCAAATCTTTTTATACCAACTTAGGTTTTTATCAGATATGGGAAACAATTATATTGCTTATACTGCTGAAGAATATGCTAGAACAAAAAAAGAATCTTGTCTTCGTGATGCGGTTGAAATGCACACCCTCTTTTCATTGATAGGCAATCCTGCAGGATTGTATATCCTTGATGCTGGATGCGGCGATGGAATTTATGCTAGAGAGTTAGCCGATCGCGGCGCTAAGCATATAATTGGCGTAGATTGCACAGAAGATTTTATTAAAATGGCCAATAAAAAAAATACTGATTATGAGGGCAGAATTGAGTATCATCGCGCATTTGTTCAAGATTTTTTGGGAGTGGGAGATAGGGACCTTGTTGTGGGCTCATTTATTTTAAGTTACCCAAGAAATCTTGAAGAAGCTATTGCTTATTGCAGCGCGATGGCTTCACATCTAAAAGAAGGTGGACGGTTTATAGGTCTTAACAATAATACTTTTGAGGAGTTTAAAGGAGAGCGTTATGAAAAATATGGATTTAGAAAAGTAATGAAAAGCAGCGAAGAGGGTTCCGAGGTTTATTATTGGGTGAAAGGGATGTCTAATCCAATTGTAAACTTTCATCTAAAACCGCAAACTTACGAGAGAGCATTTGCAGATGCGGGTTTTTCCGACTTCCAATGGAACAGAGCCCAGTTAGTTCCTTCTGAAAAGGGAAATCCTTTTTGGGATGATTTCTTTAAAGATCAACCTCCATTTATCGCAATGCTGGCAAGAAAATAAATTCGTAAGAAAGTCTAACAGCGCGCATGCATTAAACTGAACAGATCTGGAATTGCCTTTTGGTTGATTCTATTTTAGGCATAATCCTTAAATAATCAGCAGTCTTCCATGCATTAAACATGATAACACAAGATTCATACAGACAAAGAAGAGAGACGCTTATGGGCAAGCTTAAAGACAGCCAGGGCATTGTTTTCCTTAAAGGAAACTCTATAATTGAAAGAAATCCTGATATAGAATATGCATTTCGGCAGAACTCAAGCTTCAAATATTTTACGGGAATAGATATTCCTAATATGGCCATGATTCTGGACCCAAGAGAAGGAAAGTATATCCTTTTTGGAAGAGAAACAAGTTTTAAAGAAAGAATTTGGGTTGGCGAACAGCCGTCTTTGGAGGAAATAAGGCAAACTTATGGCGCAGATAGTATATACCCAATTAGCAGTTTAGATGAATTCTTTGAAAGATATATGGAATCATCTGATATACTTTCCCTGCCTTCAAAAGATATTCCAAAAGAATACTGCAGTAATTTGCTTTGCGATGCTGTATTAAACATGAGGCTGGTTAAATCGCCAGAGGAGATATCCTGCATAGAAAAGGCATTGGAGATAACGGCAGAATCCCATGAAGCAATAATGAGAGCAACCAAATCTGGAATGTATGAGTATAATCTGAAGGCCATAGCAGATTATATTTACGCTAATCATAATGTAACCTCCGCATACAATCCGATAATAACTGTTGAAGGAGAAGTGCTCCATAATGCAAAATACGGCAATATGCTGCAAAAAGGGCATTTGCTGCTTGTAGATTCCGGCTGTGAAGTTGACTGTTATGCCTCAGATATCACAAGGACTCTCCCTGTACAAGGAAAGTTTACACCTGAACAGAGAGACATATATGAATTAGTGCTCGCAGCTCAAGAGAAAGCAATAGGTATGGCAAAGCCAGGTATAAGCTTATCTGATATACACATGCATGCTGAATTTGTAATAGCATCCGGGTTAAGGGATCTTGGACTATTAAATGGAAGCATGGACTCCATATTTGAGCTGCAGCTGCCGCACAAGGTATTTTTTATGCATGGAATTGGGCATAATTTAGGCTTGGATGTTCATGATTGCGCGGATATTATGACTTATATTGGCAGAAAACGATCAGAAACGAATTTAGAGCCAGGTATGGTAATTACTATCGAGCCAGGAATATATTTTAACAGGATTCTTTCAAGTGATACAAAAACCATAGAAGATAACAAGGATTATATCAACTGGGACTTAGCGAGAAAATTGGCTAAATCCATTTCTGGAATAAGGATAGAAGATGATATTTTAATAACAAATAGCGGTCATAAGATTCTTGGCCCGCACATACCTAAGAGAATAAATGAGCTGGAGTCAGTGGTTGGCCTAGGACCCTATAATCCTGCGCACAGCGGAATATGATCCTAATAGTTATCTGCATCCTTCAATTTTATTCTCTGCGGTGTTAAATCACTTAAGCGGTCATAAAGGTTATGATAATCGCCAAAAATATGCAAAATCCCAGCAATAAAAACAGTATCTCCCTTGACATTTTTAATAAGAGATCTTATCTTTGGTTCGAGAGCTTCATCTACATCTAAACAGCCTAATTTATGGAGTTCTGGATCATCAGAGATTGAATCATCATCATACAATATATCGGCATCAAATCTGTTTATAAGCTTAAACTCATCCAGCAATAGGTTTAACTGAACATCTGGATCAAAAAAAGAAGCTGGGTCAAAATTGTAACCTAGATAATTTAGGATACTATACAAAGATTGCGCTTCTCCGAGGTAATGTATCCGCGTTTCTGGATTTGCAAACTTGAATTCTATCGGGACCCATACCTCAAAAAGCCTGCAGTATATATATTCTTTCGCTGAAGAGTAATTTTCGATGCGTTTTTCTAGGATATCATCAGAAGTTTCAAATTTTTCCAGAATTTTTTTATTGGCGTCAAGATAATGTTTTGTATTTTCACAGTCTGCTTCAGAAGCAATATCCGAAGGCATGATTTTATCAAGAATTTTCCTTAATCTCTTTGGGCCTTTCAAGTCTGAATGCACAGCGCCTACTAAATATAGCATTATTTAACAAAAGTTGCCAAATATTTAAAATTATGCATCGTGCCTCAGCTTGCAGTATGATTTTTTTCAAGCCTTAATTCTCTTAATGACTTATAAAAAAAATATCCTATTATCGCGAAAGTTGCGACGGGGCTGAACCAGATAGGGATGTGCATTCCAAAGCTGTCAGCTATCATTATTATGCCTAATGCAAATATTGAATACATGGCTCCGTTCTTGAGATATTTGTACCTCTTTACCCTGTCTATGTTGCTTATTGTAAGCTGCCTGACAACCAATGCCCCTATACCATTGCCTATAAGTATCAGCGGTATGGAAAATGTGAATGCGAAAGCCCCCAGGATTCCGTCAACAGAGAAGGTTGCGTCTATAACCTCAAGATAGAATATCTTGCTAATATCAGACATGCTTTCCTTGCCTTCTATCATCCTTTTCTCAGCTTGCTCTGCATTTTCTTTGAAGCCATGTGTTATGAAGAAAGCAGTTGAGCCTATGACTGCGCCAAGGGCCATTATAGGATTCTTGTGTATAGCAAACCACACTACAGCGCTAAGCAAAACAGAGACAACTGCAAAAAACCAGACACCCTGCTTCTGAATAAACCTTTCGCCTATAAGCCCGTAATGCTTTGGCTCCAGAAAAATCCAGTGGAAGAAAAGAAAAACCAAAAATATTCCTCCGCCTATCAGCAATACGGGGGCAGATTGCTCAATCACATCTGCAACAGCAGGGTCTGAAGAGAATGACGCTTTAAACGTCTCAATAGGGCCAAGATCCGGATTATTAGCCCATAAAATGAGCCATGGCAGCAAGCCCCTTATAAGAAAGACCGCAATCAAAATGCCCCATATCAGAAACCATTTTCTTGCCCTCTTGGTCATTGTCGAGAGCACTTCAGCATTTATTATCGCGTTATCTATGCTGATTATTATTTCAAAAAGGCTAAGGCCAAAAACTATAAGCAGTATTGACAACAGTTCCATTAGCAGAATGCAGTTATTCAATATTAATAAATGTTACCAAAAAACGGTTAAGTAAACTATGGTGTACTAACTGAGAATGATGCAATATCGCACAAATCAGAATTAAGTCTAATTCAGAATTCGGGCTAAAAGATAGAAACCGAAAGATTATAATCTATCTGTTAATCCTTGTTTATGTCTTGATTCTATTTTCTCCTCATATTTTGATTCTATTTTCTCTTGTAGTGCTTGGTTTCTTAAATCGCTTCCCGCAGAATATGCTATACCGGCTGCTAAATATATTAAAAAATGGGAATCATATTTCACAGCAAACGCAATACCTGCAATTGCTGCTGCTTCTAAACTTACCCCCAGGACATTTTTAACTCTATAATCCATTTTAATTCTCCTGAAATCTATTTTTGATATGCCTCAGCAACTAATTCTCTGACTGCTGTTGCGTTATATTTTGTATGATCAGGATTAAACAATTTTTGGAAACCCCTTCGGGTATATGTAACTGGTAATTTTATTAAAAGAGTTGTAAGGCCTGGCATGAGAAATCCTCTCCAATGGATTGGTGCTGTGAAGTCTGGGTCATAAAAAACATCATCCCAAAATCAGGATGATTAGCCATAGCTTGTATTGTCATTGGCATGTCAGCTACTCTCAAGCCATATTTTGAAGCTAATGTATCGGCCTCTTTTCGAGCCTTGACATAGCCAATCTGATCTGTAACTGCTGCGAGTACAGGGAATTTTATTTGTATAATTTGTGGCATTTTAAGCGACCTCCATTGTAAAATGTATAACTTTTAATAGGTAAAACTGAGGCAGTATTTAAAGGTTTCGATTTTGTAATCACTGCGAAGTAGTGTTGTCTGTTTTAATAGGGGAGAAAACCTTAATCCTCCTTTAAAGGAAATTTTTCAATAATAATGTATTCCTTTTTCTCCACCCTTACTGCGCTGACCTGAACCTTGCTACCGCTCTTCAAACCAATGGCTTTCGCGCCTTGTATGAAAGCCGCCAGATGAGAAAGGGAGGTCCTGCACAACAGGAAGCCCCTGTAGTTGTAGGCTCTCTGGAGCGCTAAATTCCTGGCAGAAAATTTTATATTGATTGAAACCGATTTCTGAATATCTCCTGCTGGACTTGTCCACTTGACACACTTGACAAGGTGGACACCAAGTATTTATCCAAGCCCATCCATTAACCAGATAAGACTGGCCATTTCTGATGATAAACAGAAAAAATGCCATAAAGTCAAAAACAAGCATGCTCATCCGCTAATAACGATTTTGGCGAAAGCGTTACAATTTAGTAACGGAAATATAAATCTTTCGATTCTGTTACTACTCTAGGATTAATAATTAAAAAATCAAAACATTTATATAATCCATGCTATAATTATATAACATATGTTACAAAAAAGTAGTATTAATAGGACCATTGAGATATTTTTTGTTAATCCGACTAAGAAGCACTATCTTATGGACATTAGCAGAAGCATTGGATTGGCGCACACGTCCGTAAAAAAGAATTTGGACAAATTAGTGAAATTGAAGCTGATAGAGCAATCCGCAGAGAAAAGAGGCGGCAGAAAATTTCCTATTTACATGGCAAATTTAAGAGATGATAGTTTCAAAAAATATAAAATCATTTATAACCTTTCAGCTATTTTAGAGTCAGGATTGATTGAATTTATCAAAAAAAAATTGATGCCTAAGTCAATTGTGCTGTTTGGAAGCTACCAAAGAGGCGAAGATACTGAAGGCAGCGATATTGATCTGTTTGTTGAATGCAAAAATGAGGAATTGGATTTAAGCCAATTTCAAAAAAAGCTTCAAAGAAAAGTTGAACTGCACTTTAATGATAATTTTAATGCCTATCCCGAAGAATTAAAGAATAACATTATTAATGGTATAGTGCTAAGCGGTTTTTTGGAGGCTTATAAATGATTACAAAGATTAATCCGGATAAGCAAAAGTCCGAATCATTAAAGGAGATGGCAAAAATTACCATGCAAAGATTAGATAATACGGATATGGAAAAATACCCGAGCAACACGCTGCTAGATTACTATGATATAATCCATAAACTAATGGAAGCTCTTACTTTAAGAGATGGCATCAAAGTCAAAGGTGAAGGCGCTCACCAAGAGCTTATTGATTATGTTGCCAAGCAAAGGAAAATTGACGAGCAGATGAGGCAATTTTTGCAGCAAATGAGAGATTATAGGAACCAAATTTCATATGAGGGATTTATGATACATAAAAATTATATACATTTGAACAAAGAACTAATTAAAAGGATTGTTAAAAGCCTTTTTGAACAATTAGAATGATAAAAGCAATAGTCTTTGATTTGGATAATACCTTAATAGATTTCCTCAGGATGAAAAGGCTTTCCTGCGAAGCAGCTATAGATGCCATGATAGGCTCTGGATTGAATGTAAGCCATGAGAAGGCCATTAAGGCCCTTTTTGAGCTTTATGATAAACATGGCATGGAAGACAAGGCGATATTCCAAAAATTCTTAAAAAAAACGGCTGGAAAAATTGATTATAAGGTATTAGCGAATGGCATCGTTTCATATAGGCGGGTTAGGGAAGGGTTTCTTGAGCCATATCCCAATGTGGATTATGTGCTTCTAAAGCTTAAAGGAATGGGATTAAAGCTAGCAATAGTGACAGATGCGCCAAGGCTAAAGGCCTGGATTAGACTGGCTGCTATGAAGCTCAGCAATTATTTTGATGTTGTTGTGGCTTTTGAAGATACAAAGCAGCACAAGCCGTCTAAACTGCCATTCAAGGCTGTTTTGAACCAGCTGAATCTAAAGCCGAAAGAATGCCTGATGGTTGGAGATTGGCCCGAAAGGGATATTAAAGGCGCTAAAGCCATTGGCATGAGGACATGCTTTGCAAGATACGGCAATTTAAAGGCAAAAAATGTTGCGGCGGATTATGAGATAAAAAACATAAAAGAATTGCTCAGTATAGTAAAATAGTGCTTGTTAGTGAAAACATTTAAATACTATAATGCAACATTCCATTTACAAATCTTAGATAAACAATAAAAATAACTGTATAAGGAGGTCTAAAAATGGCAGAAGGAAGATGCATGAAGTGCAAAAAACAGGTTACCATCCAGAATGGCAAAGAAACAGTCATGAAGAATGGAATGAAAGCAATGAAAGGAGAGTGCGGCAAGTGCGGCACTAAAGTATTTAGAATTTTAGGAAAAGCGTAATCATATTGCGTTTATATCCTTTTTTCTTATTTTTTTGTTTTTCTGCAAAAGCCTTAAAGTATTGCTATTTTTTAATCGCAAAAATTTTAAATTGCGGCTCTTTGAGGTATTTTACACCCATGTCCGCCATTCTCGATTCTAACAAGCTGAACCCAGACCAAGTCAGGAATTTTTCAATCTCATCTTTTTTGAAGTAGGAATAAAATTTGATTGCATCTTTGCTATACCTCAAATCAGGCTTAAGCTCTTCTCCATGCCCTTCCTTAACACAAACATACATGATTCCATTTCTCTTAAGAACTCTATAAGCTTCTCCTAGAGCCTTGGGAATTTCATTCTTTGGCAAATGCAGCAGAGATGTAACTGACCATATGCCATTAAAGAAATTATCTTCAAATTTAAGCTCCCTAATATCCATCTGAATAAACTCTGCTTTTTTGGCATAGCTTTTTGCATACTCGATCATCTTTGAAGACAAATCAATGCCTCTGGAAGATTTTGAAAGGAACAATTAAATATGTTCAAAATAGTTTTAAGTTCTGTTACCAACAAATTTCTTAAAAAGTGCCATAAGGAGATTTATGAAAGGCTTTTAAACAAGATTAGACTATTGTCCTGATGAACCGTTCCCAACAGATTCCAAGAGGGTTATTGGCAGAGCTGATAAAGTGTTCAGGGTGAGGGTAGGAGACTATAGAATTTTATATGTTGTCCAGTCTGATAAAAAAGAAGTCTTGATTTCTGAAATTGACAAAAGATCAAGTGTTTACTGAAATTCCCATCTACGCCTCAACATCTGCCACTAATTCATTTAATTTTGCTTTTTAATCTTGGCAGTATCTTATAGGCAATTAAAGCTGTAACAATGATTATGCCCCAGAACACAATCTCGTTTAATTTTCCAGTTATATAAAGTATTAAGTTAGTTACAGCTATGAATACGAGAATTAATGCTGCAATTTTAGCTGATTTGGCCATGAGAACAGTTTAATTTCGGGAAACCGAATAAAGTTAATCACGCGTCTTTGTAAACCTTGCCAATCCTTTTGCGCTCTGCGTTTACTATTCCCACATCTATCTGCAAGAGCTGTTGCTCAAGGTATACCTTTTGTTCAGTCGCTTTAACAATATCTGCAGCATATTGCTTTGGATCGCCTAAAGCAGGCTTTTTTTCGCATTTCCTCTGCAGTTTTGTCAACCTGATTATCATATTCTCCAGAGCGTTAATTCGATGTATTAAATCCCTTGCAGCCATAGCAAGACTTTCTTCATTGCTCTTGTTGCTGAATAATGCCATTACCGCTTAATTTTTACCCAGATTTATATATTTTTTGGTTTATAAAAACCAATAACTGCCTATATCCTTTTCGCCCTTTTGTGATTGACATAAACATAGACATAAACCAAAAGAATATAAAAGATTGTATACTCAAGGGATTTAATGGCCAAATCTTTGGAATCCATTCTTGATAAAGTGAATAAAAAGCTCTTAGTTTCTAAATCATACTTGCTGGAAAAGGGACCGAATTTTCTAAAAAAAAACATTGCGGATTCCACTGCACTGGTTGCAATTCTTACCCCAATAAGCGCGGGGCTTGAAATGCTGGCTGGGATGAGCCCTGAAGTGTCAATGTCTGCAAGAGTCATAAACGCTGTAGCTCTGTATGCTGGAATTGGCTATGCTTATGGCGCCGGAAGAGATAAATGGAGGAATATGTTCAACATTACTAAAACTACAGCCAAAAAAGTCCAGGATTGGCACGGCAGGTATTATATGGCTTTATGCTCTCTGATTGTTACCCCTCCATTTTACTACTTGTCTTCATTATTTGGAGGCCCGGTTAATGCTTACAGCATAGCCGGAATGACTGCCATAAGCGTGGGGATAGCTTTCACTGTTGGAAGTTACGTCGATAATCTAATAGACAAGCTAAGGTACTCAATGGGGGTCAAAGAATCTTTAAACACCCATGAATATAATATTCAGAGTGATGCTCAGCAAAAGCCAAAGAAAGCAAAAAATGCCCTTGCTGCACTTGCTGTCGCACTGTCCCTGGGAATCACTGCAGGGATATATTTATTGGCTCCGGACGCGAAGCCTACATACAATATGAAATGAAAAGGCTAAGCTAAATATGGGGCTTAAAAAAGAAATAAAAAAATTAAACCCAGACAGCCAGAATAGCCCCCATAACAGTTAATCTAACCAAATAATGCACAGCATTAACCATATACAATTTCCAGGGCTTTCTTTCCCATAGCACAGATCCCAGCATTATAGTTGCTACAAAGCCAAGCCAAATCCAGAAGCCTGCCTGCAAGCCTTCCATGATTGTAGAGCCTTGAGTATAATCAACAAAATGCGCTAAAATGTAAGCCATTAGCAATGTGCTTAAAAATTCTATTGCATAGTTTTTTGCCATGCCTTTTTCTTTGGATTTTTTGATTTGTTTTTCTGATATGTTGCTTAATTTCATCCAGGCTTTGCCAAACAGAACAGAATACCACAAAAACCCGATTAAGTATGCAACAACTGCGGCTACCAGAACAGCAGCATAATTTATATCAACGCTTGGAGCCATTTTTTATCACCTCATCTAATTATTCTGCCTAAGGATCTTTTTTTGATCCTCATAAAAAGCAGGTTATTTTTCATCTCAATCTGCTTATGGATATAACAATCGTCCCCATATATAATTATGTCAACCTTCTCAGAATTAAAGCTTAAATTTGCCACCCCCACGCTGCTTATTTTATCGCAATGCTGATATTTAAAGCTTTGGATTTTCCGTATAGGAAATATGTATACTGCTATATTTTTGTCACTTGTTAGGGCTCTTTTTTAACAGTTTTTTCACGTTATTTTTATACTGCAATTGAGTTGTTTATTTGGCAGGCCTTTCCATAACATCAGCGTAATACTCATATATCAAAGAATGCAGCATTTTTTCTATCTTGTGAGGATTTTTGATATAATAAAGCCTTAACCCGGCATTTCTTTTTCCTGCAGTGTTCAACGCTATTTTTCCACATCTGCATATCCTATCCCAGAATGATACATTTACCTTGATGTTTGCTATCTGGGTATATGGCAAAGAGTCTCTTCTTACTTTTATAAACTTAAATATAGAGATAACATGCGTCTTATAAAAATAGTATCTTGTGAAGTGAAGCATCATAAGCTTGTATTTCATATGAAAAAATGCGATGGCCAGAAAGCCGGCAGATACGATTGCAATCAAATCTTTTGCGGAGTTTCCTATAAAACCAAGAAATTTTAGTAAAAGAGATAAAATCATTATTGTTATTCCTATTGGCAGTAAAGCGGCAAAGCTTCTGGCAAAAAGTGGCAGTATGGCGCTTACAAGATTAGGCTTCAAAACAAGCAAAGGCTTTTCCATAAAGCCTGTACTCTAAGGCAATTTTAAAAACTTTCTCTTTTTCTAACCATAGGCTAAATAAAAAAGTAAAAAATAAACAAAATCTATGCTATTAGATCCACTATCCCTAAAGAATCAGAATCTTCTTCTTTTTCTGTAGCAATCTCTGCAGTAGACCGGCTTGCCTTCTGTTGGCTTGAATGGAACTTCACATTCATTCCCACATTCGGAGCAAGTTGCCTTATGCATGTCCCTTGGCCCAAAATCTCTTCTCGGGCCCCTGTCGAAATTTCCCATTATTTATCCTCCGTTTAATTCTATAAAACTTCAGAAACGATGTCTGTTTCCAAAATTTATATGCCAATTAATAGTGTCTTATTTATAAATCTTTGCATCAAAACGGGCATGGCGGCAGTGACATATGCCACTACGGAATACACTATTAAAACAACTGTGTACGGTCAAATGAAATCTTACCCAAAAGTAAAAGCATATATCTTAAAGCCTTTTCCATCTATTTTTAATTCCAGCAGCCCAGTGCCATACTCATTATCTATAAGGTTATAAAGCCTCCCCTCATTAATTGCTGCAATGCTTTTGCCGCTTGTTATCTTAATATCTATGCCTGATTTTGGCTCGTTTAATGATTGTGAATCCAAAAAAACCTCAATTTCCGAGCCTTGTTCTGAACTTGAGACTATATTCACAACTTTTGCGTCATAGCCAAGGAATATTCTTCCTTCATCTCCAACAAGCTCGCTGTTATCCTTGCTTATTTTCCATCTTCCTTCAAGATAGATGTTATTTGGCTTTATTATCTCTGGAAGCTTGTAATCTATTATCTGCTCTGCCTGCAGGCCTTCTTTGTTTCCAAAGTTTCCTCTTGCAAAGCCATATCCGAGATAAATTTCCGGAGTGCCTACCTTTCCAAAATCAACATCAACTGTTACATTTGGCTCAGCTATATCCTCATTGATGATATTATTCCCAGTTCTTTGCATCCTCTCTTCCAATAATTCCTGTATCATTTTTTCAGTCTCTTCATATCTGCCTTCTCCGATATGGTCATACCGAATAAAGCCGTCTATATCCACAAGGTACTTATGCGGCCAATACCTGTTGCTATAAGCGCGCCATGTGCTATAATCATTGTCCTGTACCACAGAGTATTTTATCTCGTATTTGCCAACTGCATCAAGAACATTCTCATATTTTTTTTCAAATTCGAATTCAGGGGTGTGCACTCCAATTATTGCCAGGCCATCATCATTATATTTTTCATGCCATGCCTTGAGATAAGGTAACGTTCTAATGCAGTTTATGCATGTGTATGTCCAGAAATCGACCAATACTACTTTACCTTTTAAGCTGCCTATTGTTAATGTATTGTTCGTGTTTATATAACCCGATATGCCTGTAAGCTCAGGAGCCATTTGATACAGCTTCTCTTTCTGCTTTACAGCTTTCTTGTCTTTTATATAGCCTTCTGGCTTTGCAGTTGTCTGTTTGTCCAGATTAGAATCGCTTTCTGCAGCTTCTCCTTTGTCTCCACTTTGACTGACTGAATCTTTTTGCGCATTGAGATGATAAATAGATCCGGCAATAAGAATCAGTACGGCAATCAGGACAATGCTTTTTTTATTGATTTCTTTTTTTTGCTTATTTGCCATTTTTATCAGATCTTAATGCTGTTGTGCCCAAATATGCCAGAAATGCTGGGATCAGCGGCAGCACACAAGGGCTTAAGAAAGATGCTATTCCCGCAATAAAAGCAACCCCGAAGTTCAATGTCGAGAATGCGGAAGTGCCTGAATCTGCCATCAACAGAATCTCACTGAGAAATGGGATGCTTGCTATCCTGCTTAATTGATTTGTAAACACGAATATGCCTAAAATTATCAGCACTGCGCCAAAAAAATAGTTTACATACTTTAATTTAGGCCCTGCCCTTTGAATAACTCCCTGCGCCCTGTCAGTAAACAGCCCAACTATCAAAAATGGTATTCCGATGCCTAAAGAGTAAGAAACCATGAGTGGAAATGCGCTGCCTGGATTTGTGACAGCTAAAGTCAGTATGGCTCCTAAAATTGCGCCTACGCAGGGCGTCCAGCCGACCGCAAATGCGCTCCCAAATACAAATGAGGTCGCGTATGAATACCTAAACCTTCTTTTAACCCTTAATTTATGCTCCTGCTCAAGAAAAGGTATTTTAATAAGCCCAAGAAGGTAAAGCCCAAAGAAGATTATTATTGTGCCGCCAATATATCCGAGCCATTTCTGGACCGAAACAGAAATGTTTGACAAAACGCTCTGCAATAAAACACCGACCAATGAAAAAATTATGCTGAATCCCAATACAAAAAATATTGCATTTAAAAAAATCGTCCATTGTTTTTTTTCTGCCATTATGCTGCCACCTTTCTTATCTCATCTATCGCTTTTTCCTTGGAATAGGCCTCCAGTGTTTTTAATGCAACATTCCGGTTTTTGTCTAAAATAATTTTGGTATGCTGGTATGTTATGCCGAACTTCTTAGCTAGCTCTACCTCGTCTTCTGCTGTGTCTCCGTCATTGTAATTTACCCTATAGCCTACAATGTCGGGATTATCTAATTCCTCAAAAGCTGCGAACAGGCCTGGCTCTTCTCTTTTGCATATCGGGCACCAGTTGGCGTAAAAATTCAGGAAGATTGTTTTTTCTTCTTTAAGCGATTTTTCGTAATGCTGGCTGTTAAATTCATAGTATTTTGCTGCTGTTCCAGCAAGCGCTTTTGGTCCATTAACAGTCAGTGCATCGCTCAGCCCACCACTTGCTTTATTTGCCATATCATCTTTTGTGTTTGTCTGGATTGCACCGTCTTTTTCCATAGCATCTCGGCTTTGGCATCCAAATGCAGCTATGCTTAAAGCCATCAGCAATATAATCAAAACATTAAATCTCATTTTTCCAATCACCCTTATGCCTTATTATTCAAATATTAAGCTATTTCAACAATTAAAGCCAGTATCGGCCTAATTAATCCCATGTTATAACCAACAATACCAAAAATGCAATTGTTTCCAGCAATGTCAGTATGAACACATGAACTGCAACATCTGCCGCATAATAGTCCATCATGGTAAGATAAAAGTACAGAGACACTATATTTTGAAGCAGGAACAATGCTGCAAAAATAAAAAGGCCTATCGTAAAATTAGACCTTATCTTCTGCAAGTTTTTTATATAAACAAACAACAGTGCAATAAGCAGCAATGCAGAAGTTCCAGTTAATGCTGTTGTCAAGCCCATTAAAGCTTCCATGAGAGTACAAATAGCAGCATGTTTAATTACTTTTTCCCAAATCTTTCCCAAATCTTGCCAAAAGCTTCCATGTTTTTGTTCATAAGTTCTGAAAGGAAGTAGACTGCCCCATAACTGCCCTTATTCACTGCTACTATCGCATTATTCTTCTCTAAAGCGCTGAGATGATGCCTTATTGTCTTGTAGTCCAATTTTAATGATTCTGCTATCTTGTTTGCATTTGAAGGCTTTTTGTGTATGAGGCTTATTATCCTTCCCCTTGTTTCACCGCCTCTTGTGCCTGCTATGAGGTACCATAATATATTTTTCATAATAAATCCGTAATCAATTTGTTTTTATAGGTTTCTGTAATTTTGCTTCTGAAAACTGATAATGTAAATCTGATTGTAGATTTGCGGCCTTGATTAGGGGTGCTATAGTCTTAATCTGTTTGCAACATATATTTCTTACTATACATTTTGACGAAAACCTTAAATACACTTCATCTTAAAAATAATGATTTGAATCATGGAGGTGATTCGTATCACAGATGTACAAAAGACGTATGCAATGGTTTTAGGCGCAGTCCTGGTTCTGTTGGGATTGGTAGGATCTGTCAACAGCCCGGTTCTAGGCCTATTCGGAGTTAATACCGCGCAAAACCTGCTGCATTTAGTGGGAGGCGCAGCTGTATTGTGGTTCGGATACAAAGGAGCTGGCAAAGCTACAAACATGTGGTTAGGCATATTTGCCTTAGTTGCAGGAGTTCTTGGGCTAATTCCAGGAGCAAATGCATTATTAGCGCAATTGTTTGGCATAAACACGGCAATAACCTATTTGCACTTAGCAGTAGGCGTTATAAGCCTTGGAGTTTACTACGGCGTTAAGGAAGGAGCTGCATAAGCTCTTCTTTTTTCTTTTTTATCTCCATGCAAAAAAAAGGCAGTTGATATTATCGGGACAATATTCTTATTTATCGGTTTTGTTCTGGCATTTTTGCCTCATGCTTTCCACAATGAAATAGGATTGGATGAGTCTATATCACACGCAAAGCATGTCATAACAGGAATAATCCTTGTTGTATTGGCATTGGCCGTTCTTGCATGCAATAATCGGGCATTGAATAAACAAAAACAAATAGCCAGAAAGTAGCTTTCAAAAGCGTATTTCCGAAAGTTTTACCATATATTCAAAAAGCACCGGGGGCAATTACATGTATTCTGCCAAATTTCTGTTAATATCATTTAGTGCGGCACATTCCATGCAATGTACCGCTATAAGTCAATAATCAGAATATTCATTCATTTTCGGCATTTAATTGTAGCCATTCATGAAAGCAGAAATATAAACTAAATATGATCCATATCGAATATCATCCTTTAAACCAATTCATCATGTTATATACCGGATTATCTTTCTTTTTCTCCATATACCTTTGATGGTATTCCTCTGCCTTGTAGAATTCTTTTGCGGAAACTACTTCGGTCATGATTTTTTTATCATGATTTTTTTGCTTCTCTCTTTTTGATTTTTCTGCTGATTTCTTTTGCTTTTCATCACGGTAGAATATGGCTGAGCGGTATTGGGTTCCTATGTCGGCGCCTTGCATGTTTAATTGTGTCGGGTCATGGATGCTCCAGAATACTTCCAGCAGCTGTTCATAAGAAATTATTTTTGGGTCAAAAATTATGTCCACAGCTTCCGCATGCCCTGTCTTGTCTGTGCATACTATCTCATATCTTGGTTCCGGAATATTGCCTCCAGTATAGCCAGCCTTGGCATCTATGACACCTTTTATTTTCCTGAATTCCTCTTCTACATGCCAAAAGCATCCGGCTGCAAAAGTAGCTTTTTCCATAAAACAAAAACATATTCAAGAAATATTTAAAGGTTTTGGGTTAAACAGTAGTTGGCAAAGTTGACGGCACCGTCAACTAGATTTTAGGGTTATTTTGATATAATGCCACTTTCATAACTTATTAGACGAAATAGTACCGATAATTCCAGTTAATTCATTCTCAAATTCTCTAGAAACATCGGAAGCCCCACTTTGGGCATGAGGAGTTTCATGCAAAAGAGTACCTGCGTAAGATTTCAAATCTTTTAATTGGTCGCGCTTAATAGTGATATTCGTTCCATCCCATAAACCCGAAGCTTCACTAAATGAACTATCGAGTCTCATGATCTCAGAAATTAAAATTTTTTAATGTTATTGGGTTTGTCACCAATGGAAGCAATTGCCAGAAAACTTGATATAAGTTCAACTTCTATCTGCAGGTATAAGGGAACTATGAAGGGCTGCTGTTAGATTTTAATTTGCAGTTATTTTTAATCATTTTTTGCTAATTGCTTTTTCCTTTTCTGAAAATTTGGCTATAGTTAAACTGCTGTCACGATTGATTAAATATCATGCTAGCATATTCTTACATATGCCCAAAAGCTTTCTTCATTAACGGCTGAACAGCCTCAGCCTCATCTTTAAACATCCTGCCTAATTTTGCAAATGTCCATTCGCCGTTCTGATTCATATTTTCCCTGCTCAACTGCATCTTCTTTTCCCCATCATTATAGCAATAAATGCCGACTTTTATCCTTGTTGTTTCAAACACAGCAGTTTCTGAAAACAGCTCTTTGTCTAAATTCTTGTCAAATGCCATTATTATCACCAAGAAAAGGAAATGGGCGTTGTTTTAAAAGTGTTGCTGTTTTCAAATTAATGAATTCTTTGAAAACTCCAATTCACGCATTTCAAAAGTTATAGCAAATAACTTTGATAATCGGAACTTTATTCCCCGTAAAAAGTGATTTGCTTATTAGGAAATAACCTTACAATCTGTCAAAAATTTTGATTTTTGAGCATGCTCAGAAATCGCAACAACTTGTGATTAATCCTGCGATTTCTGACATTTTAAAACATGCGAAAATTAAGGTTATTTCCTATAAATTTAAATAGAATTGGCCAAACGAAGAGCAAATGGAACCGTCAGTAAGGGTGTCAAATGATATTCTGATGCTTGAGCATGCTTTGAAGCACAGGTTTATTGGCATAAAATCGCATGTGTTTCTTGAGCTTAAAGAAGCATTTAGGCAGGTAAGAAACGGCATTAAAAACACAGACCAGCGGATGCAAGCAGAAAAGTGTATGCATGAGATTGAATCCTGCTATACATATGAGCTTGCAGCTTTGCGCGCAGCCTTTTCTGCTATGGATAAAAAAATAATTGAGCCAGAGGGTAAAAATATCCTTAAAAAGCTCTTGATTTTTGAAAAGCAGGAGAAAAACGCAGTAAATAATATGATCTTGCTTTTCTCCAAGATTGGATGGGCAGAAGAAGATGAAAACCATAAAAGATTCCGGATTGCAGCCATCCTTAAAGTATATAATTCCGAAAGTGCGAAATCCATGGAACTGACAAAATCCCTGATCGGATACCACATGTTTTAAATGCCATAGAAACTAAACTTGCAAATAGCAGGTAATCCAAATAAACTTAATTGATTTTATTTAATTCATGAAAATTTTTCTTTACTGGTAATCTTCCCAGTCCCTTATCTCCAAATCTTCCAGCCTTAATTTGGAAATTGAGTCTATAAACAATCTGGCATTCTGCAGGTTGGTGAGCAGCGGAATATTGAAATCTACTGCTCTCCTCCTTATTAAGTAGTCATTTTCCAGCTCGTCTTCCTCATAGCTTTTAGGTATGTTGATAACCAAGTCGATTTTCTTTACCTTAAGGTATGTCAGGATGTTAGGCTCCTTTTTTTCAAGCGGCCAGCGCAGTACTTTTGTGGCAATTCCATATTTCTTGTAAAAATCATGCGTACCTTTTGTTGCATACAGGCTGAATTTCAGCTGCTGCAACTGTTTAATGCTTTCAAGCAGGTATGCCTTATCCTTTATCGTGCCTGCAGACAGCAATATATTCTTTTCAGGCATCCTGTACCCAACGGATAATAATGACTTCAGGAAGGCTTCATTAATGCTTTTTCCAAGGCAGGCAGCTTCTCCCGTAGATGCCATTTCCACACCCAAAACCGGGTCTGCGCCATGCAGCCTGGAGAACGAAAACTGGGGGGCCTTAACTCCCACATAATCAAAATCCAATGTGTTGTATTTATCTTTGCCAACAATGCCAAGCATAGCTTTTGTCGCTATATCCACGAAGTTATGTTTTGTAACCTTGGACACAAAAGGAAAGCTTCTTGAGCTTCTTAAGTTGCATTCTATGACCTTGATGTTGTTAGCTTTTGCTATAAACTGTATATTAAATGGTCCTGTTATGGACAATGCAGACGCAAGGCTTTTTGTGACCTCTTTTATTTTTTTTATTGTTTCTATGTAAGTAAATTGAGGTGGAAGAACCAAAGTGGCATCCCCGGAATGGACCCCGGCATTTTCAACATGCTCTGAGATTGCATATATCAGAATTTTTCCTTTGCTTGCAACAGCATCTATCTCAATCTCTTTTGCGTTTGTTATAAATTTGCTGATAACCACTGGATGCTCTTTGCTTACTTCGGTAGCTTTCTGCAGATACCTATCCAGGTCTTTTTTGTTAAATGCGACTGACATAGCAGCTCCTGACAAGACATAGCTCGGCCTTATCAATACTGGGTATTTTACTTTGTTTGCGAATTCTTCAGCTGATTCAACTGCCGCAGCCTCTGTCCATTCTGGCTGGTCTATATGCAGCTTATCGCATAATTCTGAAAATTTATGCCTGTCCTCAGCATTGTCTATGCTTAAAGGGCTCGTGCCTAGAATTTTTACTTTCTGCCTGTGCAGTCTCATTGCCAGGTTATTTGGTATCTGGCCTCCCATCGAGATTATTATGCCATCTGGATTTTCTTTTTCATAAATGTCCAAAACCCTCTCAAAAGACATTTCCTCGAAGTAAAGCCTGTCACACATGTCATAATCTGTGCTTACAGTCTCAGGATTGTAATTGATCATTATTGCATTGTACCCGAGCTCTTTCAAAGCCAAAACTGAGTTGACGCAGCACCAATCAAATTCGACAGAGCTGCCAATCCTATACGCTCCTGAGCCTAGAACAATAACAGAATTTTTGTTCTGGAATTTTATGTCATCCCTGCTGCCATTGTATGTTACATACAGGTAGTTCGTCTTTGCAGGCCATTCTGCTGCAAGCGTATCTATCTGCTTTGTGTAAGGAAGAATGCCATATCTTTTTCTTAAATTCCTTACCTTTAGCAAGCTGTCTTCGCTGTTTGTATTGCCGGCTAATATCCTTGCTATCTGAAAATCGGAAAATCCCTGCTGCTTTGCCAGCCTTAAAAGCTCAGCAGGAATGTTGTTCATGCTATATTTTTTTAATTCCTTTTCAGCCTCAATAATGTTTTTAATCTTATACAAAAACCACTTATCTATTTTAGACAGGGAATAAACATGTTTAATTGAATATCCTTGTTTAATGGCCTCAGCTACTGCCAAAACCCTCTTATCTGTAGGATTTTTCAGTTCTGCATTCAAGTTTTGGCTTATTTTAACTGAATTGCATACCAATCCATGCAAGCCTATTCCCAGCATGCGCAATGCTTTCTGCAAAGCTTCCTCAAACTTCCTACCAATGGCCATTACTTCACCCACAGACTTCATTTCGCTTCCAATCTGGAATTTTACTTTTTTGAATTTCTCGAGGTCCCATCTTGGTATTTTAACCACGATATAATCCAATGCTGGCTCAAAGCAGGCTTTTGTTTTTTTGGTTATTTTATTCTCAATTTCTGTTAATGAATAGCCCAATGCCAGTTTTGCAGCCACAAATGCCAATGGGTATCCTGTTGCTTTGGAAGCCAATGCTGAACTCCTGCTTAATCTTGCATTCACTTCGATAACCTTATAATCCTCCGAATGCGGATCGAGCGCATATTGGACATTGCATTCCCCGACAATTCCCAAATGCCTTATGACTTTTATGGAAATTTCCCTAAGCTTGTGGTACTCAGAATTGGTAAGGGTTTGAGAAGGCGCAACAACAATGCTTTCTCCGGTATGTATTCCCATCGGGTCAAAGTTTTCCATATTGCACACAGCGATGCAGTTGTCATAGCAGTCCCTTACCACCTCATATTCTATCTCTTTCCATCCGCCAAGGTATTTTTCAACAAGAATCTGCTTCGAATAGGAGAATGCTTTTGCCAGTATCTCCTTCAGCTCTTTTTCACTGTAAGCAATACCTGATCCCTGGCCGCCAAGAGCGTAAGCTATTCTTGCCATGACAGGATATTTTATTTTTTTTGCAACCTTTACGCCTTCATTTATGTTTTTGACAGCTTTGCTTTCAGGCACATTCACTTTTATCTCCGCAAGCCTTCTCTTGAAGAGGTGCCTGTCTTCCGTGTCAATAATTGCTTTAATAGAAGTCCCTAAGACATTGACCTTGTGCTTGTTAAACACGCCATTTTTGTATAATTCAATTCCGCAATTCAACGCTGTTTGGCCTCCAAATGCAAGCATTATGCCATCTGGATTTTCCTTTTTTATTACCTTCTCAACAAAATAAGGTGTTACAGGCAAAAAATATATTTTGTCTGCCATGCCTTTTGATGTCTGGATTGTAGCTATGTTTGGATTGACCAGGACTGTTTTAATTCCTTCTTCTTTCAGGGCCTTGAGGCATTGTGAACCAGAATAATCAAATTCGCCAGCTTCGCCTATCTTAAGCGAGCCACTTCCTAACACTAAAATTTTTTTTGGCTTTTTCATTCTTTGGTTTTTTATCATAATCATCTTAACTTTTTAATAAACTCGTCAAACAAAAACTCAGTATCTACGGGGCCCGGAGTCGCTTCCGGATGGAATTGGCAGCTCATAAAAGGCTTTATTTTATGCTTAATCCCTTCATTAGTATTGTCATTTGCATTAGTAAAAAATGGCTCCCATCCTTTAGGCAGGCTTTTTGGCTCAACGGCAAATCCGTGATTCTGTGTTGTAATAAAGCACCTTTTTGTTCCTTCTAATAAGCAAGGCTGGTTCTGGCTTCTATGGCCGTACTTCATTTTATATGTGTCTGCGCCTGCTGCAAGCGCCAGTATCTGGTTTCCAAGACAGATCCCAAAAATCGGAATATTGTCATTAATGGCTTTTCTGATATTTTCAATTGCCTTTGTGCATATTTTTGGGTCTCCAGGGCCGTTGCTTATAACAATGCCGTCAAAATCATGCCTAAAGAAATCATAATCATATGGCACCCTGATCACTTCCAAATTTCTTTTAATTAGATTTCTTATGATATTGTTCTTAACACCGCAATCAATCAGAATCACTTTTTTGTTCTTTTTACCAGATATTAGGCTTTTAGAGACTATACTTTTTTTGGTTTCTGTGTTATTGCTATAATGGCTATAGCTTTGTTTATTGTGCCGGTATATTATCGGTTTTTTAATTGAAACTTCTGCTACAACATCAGATTTATTGGGGTCATAAAAATCTGCATCCATGCCATTAATAACCATTTTTCCAAGCATTGAACCTTTTTCCCTTATCTTTTTGGTAAGCTCGCGGGTATCAATGCCAAAAATTCCAGGGATATTATGCTCTTTAAGCCACCCACCGAGGCTTTTTTCTGCATTCCAATGTGAGTAATCAAAAGAATAATCTGATATTAAAAGGCCGTTCACGTGAATATTTTCAGATTCAAAATGTTTAGATAAGCCATATTTGTCCTTCTTATTTGACGGCACACCATAGTTCCCAATAAGGGGATATGTAAAGCATAAAATCTGCCCTTTATAGCTTGGGTCTGTCAAGCTCTCAGGGTAGCCAACCATTCCTGTTGAAAAAACAACCTCGCCAGAGGCAGAGTTATCCGAAGCGAATGAATAGCCATAGAAAACAGAGCCATCTTCGAGAACAAGCTTTGCATTTCTTTTTAGCAGCATACTAAAAAAAAGATGTAGAAAACTGGGATATATAAAACTTGTTGTTTTTGCTGTTTTTATGCTAAACCATAATTATTGCACAGTTATAAAAAAAACCGTGTTGGTGTCCAATCCCAAATGGGAGGTAAAAAATGTATGTCAAATGGACACCAAAATTGAGACGGTATATAAT
>Ga0209541_10004049_pt1 | contig 26299 bp, 29 predicted proteins | sample RifCSPlowO2_01_FD_184027 | JGI IMG/M metagenome (GOLD analysis project Ga0209541, IMG submission 184027) | Groundwater microbial communities from Rifle, Colorado - Rifle CSP2_plank lowO2_0.1 (SPAdes) (version 2) | ecosystem: Environmental > Aquatic > Deep subsurface > Groundwater | place... | reverse complement strand
TTGGATAACTTGAAATGATGCGCGTACCATTCCCGCGTCACCCACACCGCAACTTGTCCCAACACCAAGCCGAGTAAAATTCCCGCAATGGCGTCCAACACAAAGTGTCTTCCCAGCACCACGCGCGACAGGCCGACGAGCAAAACACTTGCGGTCAACAACAATCGTTGATCGATTTTTTTTAGGCGATCCCAGTAAAAACCGGCGTACGTGGCGGCCAACGTCGCGTGGCCGGACGGAAACGAAAATTCATTGACGAATGTTTCGGAAATTTTGGATAACCAAGACGGCTCCGGAGTTATGTTGAAGTAAGCGCCGTTGGGTCGCGGTCGTGAAACGATTCCTTTGATCAAACCCGTGGCCGCCAATGACAACACCGTCAAATTCACGAGAAAAAAACTCTCGTTTTCCTGGCGATTCCAATACAACACCGCCGCCAACACGAACCATACAATGGGATGCCCAAGCATCGTGAGGGCAAACCACGTCCAGTTCCACGGATACGGTCCAAGCAACTGCAATGCCGCCGAAACCGCGGCATCCCACTGCAAAATTTCCGAAAACATTTTTCATTCACCCTAAAAACGCAAGCAACAAATACAGGATTCCAAAACCAATCGCGAAATTCGCAAACGAAACCCGTTTGGCAAACGCCATGAATCCAAACAAACTGCCAAGCCCCACGACAAACGCGACCAAAACCGCAATCAATGCATTGGCTTCGAACACAACCGGGTTCGTCAACCCGACCAGAATTTCGGCGAAAAAAACCGTCGGAATCGACAACAAAAAACTCACGCGCAAGGCTTCTTCCGGAGAAAAACTCTGCAATAGCAACGCACTGGTCGTGATTCCGCTGCGTGAAACACCCGGCAAAATCGAAAGCCCCTGGCAAAGCCCCAAAACGAATCCGTTGCGCGGACGCATCTCGTTGCACGGTTTGGCGGGCTTTGAAAGTTTTTGCAATACGCCCGAACCAATCAAAAACAAACCAATGACCAATGTCATCCAAAACACCGAAAAACCCGCGTTTCGAAACGCAAAATACAGCGGTAACCCCACGATTCCGGTGCCAATCAACGCCAACACGTAAAACGGCCATTCGTTTTTTCGTTTCGTCAATAATTCAACGATTTCTTTCCGGAAAAAAACAACGGCGGCCAGCATGGTCCCAATATGCAAAAACAAGGCAAAAGCAAACGCGTTTTCGGGAGAAACCCCGAATAATCGCATGGCAGCCAAGGTGGACTGGCTTTTGCTTGAAATCGGAAGCCATTCCGTTATTCCTTGAATCGCCCCCAATACCACTGCTTCCAGCAACGAAACCATCGGTTTTCCCTACCAAATCGACCAACCAAGACTTTTTTAAAGGGTTATAATCCAATATTAAGTATAAGAGAAGAAAAAACAACGAAAGTATTGGTATTGAACTGATTCTCAAATCATTCCATACTGCTTCCGACTGAAGCCCAAAAAATGCTTTCTTGTTTTTCAAAAAAAACAAGAGGTAAAAAAAACATGAAATTTGAAGAACTATCCCTTAAGCCACCGCTTTTGGACGCCATCAAAACCAAAGGATTCGAAAGTCTAACCGAAATCCAGGAAAAAACCATTCCCTTGACCCTGGCCGGAAAAGACGTGGTCGGACAAGCCAAAACAGGAACCGGAAAAACCGCGGCATTCGCGATCCCCATCCTGAACAATATTACCGCCGGCAACCACATCCAAGCGCTCATTATTCTGCCGACGCGCGAACTCGCGGTCCAGGTCAAAATGGAAATCGCAAGCATCGCTTCCAACCAACACGTGAACTGTGTCGCGGTTTACGGCGGAGAAAGCATCAACGTGCAAATGGACCTGTTACGCAGAAAACCCCACGTGATCGCCGGAACCCCCGGACGATTGCTTGATCTCATGCGTCGAAACGCGCTGGATTTTTCCAAACTCAAATTCCTGGTTTTAGACGAAGCCGACCGCATGCTTGACATGGGTTTTTTGGACGACATCAAACAAATTTTGTCCGCGTTGCCCGAAGACCATCAAACCATGCTGTTCTCGGCCACCATGCCAAAACCCATTTTGGATTTGTCCACCCAGTTCTTGAAAACCGATTCGGTTTTCATTAACGTCAGCCAAGACAGGCTCACGGTCGACGAAATCGACCAGTATTACGTGTCGATTCCACGCGAACACCGCCTGGACGCGTTGGCATTCATCATCCAGCAAAAAGCAATTCCCCGAGGAATCATTTTCACGCAAACCAAACGAACCGCGGACTGGCTCGAACACCAATTACAGCGCCGAAGAATCCACGCGGTCGCCATGCACGGCGATTTTTCGCAAGCCAAACGAACCGCGGTACTCAACCAGTTCAAAGGAGGAAAAGTGCCGATCCTGATTTCAACGAATCTCGTGGCACGCGGATTGCACATCGAAGACGTCACGCACGTGATCAACTTTGACTTTCCGCCCGAAGCCGAAAGCTACGTTCACCGCATCGGAAGAACCGCTCGGCAAGGAAAACGCGGAGAAGCCATCACGTTTTGCAACAATCTTTTGGATGTACAAGAAGTCCAAAAAATCGCGGCCATGCTCAACACGGCGATACACGAAATCCGGTTGAGTTAAAGCCCTACGGACCGGAAACTTTTCGTGGTCGGGTCAAACTGACCACAAAGTTTCCCCAATTCTTTTTTCCGAAAAACCTGTTTTTTTTGGCAAAATAAAACACGGCGTCAAGACCCGGTTTTCTCTGCCAGTGGGTTAACGTCATGTCGGTGTCATCCAAAAGACGCGCGCGAACAAACGAAGACGCGGATTCTTTGGAAAAATGCATCGGCAACACAAAGTTTCCGAGTCTACGCATCCGAGTGACTCCCGCGGTTTTCTCGACCAACTGCTCCCACGACCGGTGATTGAAAAAACCATTTAATTGCGCGAATTTATACACGGTCGCCAAACCCGGCGTTTTTTTCCAGTGCCTTGCTTGCAGATTCACGCCTTCTCCGATCCGGTGTCGAACAAACGATTCAACCGACGGCTGCGAAAGATGCGCCGCAAAAACATACGCTCCTTTTTTTCTCAAGGCTTCGGCACCGATTTTTTCCCGAAGAAAATTTTCCCAAGTGCCCAAACCAAAAAATTTTCTTCGTTCAACCCACGCGTAATATTTCCGCAATTTTGGGTTCTTTGCCCAATAGGTTCCCGTGGCTTTATGCTGCCCGAGCAAAACGCGCATGCGCGCGAATACTTTTTCATCCCGCCCAATCGCGGGATTATGCGCGAATGTTTCACCCAAATAATCCGCCCAATTTTTATGCCCAAAAAACCCGTTTTTCTCGGCAAACTGGATGATGCTTCGAAACCCAGGGTGCTGACGCCAATGCTTCGAATCCATCGGCGCGCCATCCCGAATCCTGGCTTTGATAAAGCCTTCTGCGGATTCCCGCGAAAACTCCGTGGGCAATAAAAAAATTCCCCGCTTAACCATGCGATCGATTCCGATTTCTTCCCGGACATACCGCTCCCAATTACCAAACCCGAAAAAACCGTTTTGCCGAAGCGAATCGTAAATCTTCCAGTTGCGCCGGGTGCGAGACCATGCAGTGGAAGAAGGACTTTCGCCTTCCGCCAACCGGTTCAAAATGTATTCTCGCACATTCTGGCGATTAAACCGGTGTTGCGGATTCCACCCCGGCGGGAATACCTTTGGCCGACCAGGTTTTTTTGGCATCATCTTTACTTCTTGCCCATTTTCATGACGCGTTTCATTCCAGGTATCTCGACTCCGGAATAATCCACGATCACGTTGCATTTTTTCAGAATTTTTCTCGAAGCGTACGCGCGACAAAAACCAGCGATTTCTTTCTGCTCGTTTTTCTGCACGCCTTCAATCACCGAAATTTCGTTGATAACCTGGGATACTTTTCGCGTGGAAACTTCCTTGAGCGCGGAAGCAATTTCGTCCTCGGTTTTTCCCGCGGGAATCTCGGCAATCACCGCGTCCAGTTTGTCGAGTTTCACGATTTTCCGAAGATTATCCTCGATTTTTCGATCCACGCTAATGGTTAAACCCGTCAAAAACTCCATAATCGTTTTCGGATCGGTTTTTTCCTCAATCTTCAACTTTTTGATGGCCACCCATTCGTCATAATTGGCCACTAACTGAATGTATTTTTCTTCCATTCTTCCACCCTTTTTCCAAAAAACCTGTATTTTTCTAGAAACAATATTTGGAAAGGCTTTAAATCACTTGGTCGGGCTGTTTTAATACGGTTTGTAACTTATGCCGACGTAGCTCAATTGGCAGAGCTATTGCTTTGTAAGCAATGGGTTGAGGGTTCAATTCCCTCCGTCGGCTATACTCCGCAATTTTATTTAGGTGACGAGGGTTGGAAAACCCTATGATTTTCATCCACTTTTCAATCTGGTTATGCCCATAGATTACAATCTCGAATATTTTTTTTGAGCCATTTTTCTTCTGTGCAGCATGTAGCGAAAACTCTTTTTCCAAGATTTGTTTTAATTGTCGGAACAACGGTTTGCTTGCCGTACGCAAAGTAATGCGAGGATATGGCGCTCTGTACGTCTTTCTTTTATCGAGAAAAAAATTACCATCGGTGTCGAAAATCCCCCTAATTGTTCGAAACAAAAATGCTCTGTCCGCTTTTAATATTTCTTCAGGAATTTTCACCGTGTATGTTTTACACCCACTCGGAAATCCGAATCGACTTGCAAAGAGCTTACACAGGCGACGCGATTTTACATTCAGATAACAGGCATTCGCGTTTGGTTTAATTTTTCTAAACGGCAGAAGACCGAACGTTTTTTGAATAATCTCGCCGATTCTTTCGTGATATTCCCAGTCCAATGTCGCGTGTCCATAAATATTTACTCCACGGTAACGACCGTTAACCTGGAGCCCTCCGTCACCAATAAATGCTCCTACAAATTCGCACAGGTTTTCTGTCAAGCGCATTTGTGAAAAATCAATTAATCCTTTTCTCCTTTCTAATTCTGCTCTGGCTTTTCGGATAAATTCCGGATACCGTGATGATGTTGTTTTCCCCGCATTTGATTTCCCCCAGTTCGCCGATAGTATTTGGATGTGGGATTTGAATCGGATCTGATCCACTTCCACAAGCGTCTTATTTGCGTTTTCGTACAACCAATATGGCAGGCACAATTTACCACTTCGATAATACTGAAACATCGATCTCTCAACACGAAAATAGGCGTACAACTCTTCCCAGCTCTTACAACCGCAATGCTGCTTTACTTTCTCGAAAAACTCTTTTCTTAAGTCCGAGTCGATGAATTTCACGCGGTCGTCTTCCATGCGATTATTGTATTTTCCAAAAACAATAACCTTCCCAGGCAGGTCTTTGCCGGTGATTTACCGTTTTTACACTCGGTTTGAGCGAATTCTTCCCACTTTTTGAATGAAAATTAAAAACCTTGGGTTCAGAAGAATGGTATGCACATCGATTGCCAGGCACTGGGTTGCCTGAAATGCTGTCAAACCTATTGGATCAGTCTGCTTCCAAAAGAAGCCGAAAATATCGCGAAAAGCCAGCGCTTGTCCTTGTCCGAATTTCTGCAAAAAAACTGTCTTTTGGATCTGCAGGTTTTTCCCGCAAACAAACCCGCAGCCTTGACCATTCCTGTTCGCTTCTTTAGCGAAACCGCTCAACAAAAAATTCAAGAGTACTTCGGACGGTTTCCTCCGTACCTGATGGCGTTGCCCGGCGTGGTTTTACAACGCGAAAAAAACGGAAATTGCGTTTTTTTGGATTCCAAAACCGGCTTGTGCAAAACCTATGAAACCCGTCCCGGTCAATGCCGCTTGTTTCCGTTTATTTCAATCGACAACGAACCACTTCATCACAGTTATCCGTTTTGCAGGTACTTGGAAAACCAAAAACCCCTCGAAAACCCGTTTCGAAAAGACCAATCACGCCATTTTGAAGCGGTGACGGATTATTTTGATGCCATTACCGTCAAAGGCTTTGACTCTGTATGGACTGCGTATCCAAAAAAAGGAATCGTTCGCCTCGGCGGAAAAGTCATCGATCACCTGAATGAAAACCAGTTCAAGAAACTGTTGAAGCGCTTTTCACCGACTCCAACGTAAAATACCAGCTGGCCAATTTATAGGCTTCCACGAATTGTTCAATCGAATCCATCGGTGCATTGGAGAACACGCTTTTTTTATAATCAAAAAAATCCTGCAAAAATCCAGTCGTCGTATTCTGAATCGCGTCCGCGTCAAGACCGGTTTCGCCCGCGATTGCTTTCGCGGTATCCCGTGAAAACGCGTCGGACGCGTTCAAATCCCGGACAATTACGTCAATGCTTTCCAAGGTCACGTCCTTGTCCTCCAACTGGATTTTTTGAACCACAAAATCATTCAATTGCACCGTGGTGACAAACACCGAAAACAACGCGGCTTCTTGTTCCAGCAACTCTTTGGCCCGCACATTATTTTGCGTTAAACTTAATTCCGAATACGCGGGTCCTTCTCGTTGGGCGATCCATTCCAATTCTTTTCGAAACGACACCGTCAAGGCTTTGCTTAACTGGAATTCCTCCCAATCCTCGGTGGAACGATCCTCAAAAGCGGACTCCGCTTCGATTAACGACGCTTCCAATTCTCGCACGGTATCGATCTGGGTGTTAAGATCTGAATGCATTTGGGTCGAGAACTCCTGAACAAAAATTCCAGGGCGATTCTCCGGCAAAAAAAACAACACTCCGATGACGGCCACCACCACGATAATTCCAAGTACAAGCCCGATCATGAGCAACTGGTTTAATTCCATCTTTGGAAGCATTCGAAAATATATAGTGCACCGACATTAAAAAGAACAGCGCTCTTCGAACCGCTTTTTTTTAATCGATTGGTTTTCGCGCTTTTTCCATCGCGCGGCGCGTCGCTTCCTCGAAAATCGCCTTTTGAGTGATAAAACCCGCTTTGCTGCCACGACCCCAACCAAAATTCTTCAACGTGTCTTGAATCGTGTCATCGGAAAGCAATTCTTTTTCCAATGCCGCTAAACCCGCTTGCCTGCCGGCTTCTTCCGCCGTTCGATACAACGAAATAACCGCGTTTTTCTTTTTTTCTGGTTCGGAAAAACCGTTCCAAACTTTTAGTATCTCTTCATCCGTCGACATTTTCATCCTCCGTTTCGAAGAAAAAACAGTGCTCCTGCGGAAGACAAAAGCAAAAGCGTGATGCCCATTCATTTTCCACAAAAACGCGAATTTTTCGGCGATTCTGCAATGGGCATACAACTTTTAGCTTTTTGCCCCTAACGAAGACAAAGTCAAAAGTTTACTGCGCCAACAACGTGACAACAATTCTTTGAATTACTATTACCGTTATGCACCGTTGTTTTTTTATGACAACCGTTTTCGAACCACAAAACACCGCTCCAAACAGCCAAGCGCAGGCCTGTCCATCGGCTGCTCAAATCGGAGCGGTGAAGAGTACAGCTATTTGCAGCCAAAAAACAGCGAACAATGCAAGTAGCAGTTAATTTTGTGGTCTTGGCTGTGAAACTTCGGTGCATATTGACATTTTTTGGTTGTTTGCATCAACAAATGGCCTGTGGTGTTTTGTTCGCACAGCTTGGAAATAAGTCGCCGAGATAGGAACCCCCAGCAGGGTCAACGATAAGCCAGTATCCCTGTGAATCCGGATAATACGAAACATTGCCCAAGATTTTCCCGTACTTTTGAAGATATAATTCTCGGATATTTTGCGCGATTTCGTCAAAGTGCTTTTTATCACCGATGTAAACCCCTGCAAAGGCATGCTGGCATTCCGGCATCGGAATCAGTTTGGCAGTTCCGCCGATATTTCGAATCATGCTGACAATCAGTATGGCTTGGTCTTCGCAGTCACCGGCACCATCGTCAAGGGTTTCAGTTGCGGAAGCAATATACCCCCGTCCAACTGGGTCGCTTACATACTCGATATTGTTTTCCATCCACTCGAAGAGTTCAATTAACTGGCCCGCATTGTATGCGCCAGAACTATTGCGTGCAATTTTTACAGCGGCATTCCTTATCGCTGGTTCTTCGGCTTGTATTTTTGGGCAAAAAATATTTTCTTTAAAACGATTTTCCTGCGCTTGAACGCTACAATCTAATGTCGATTCGCACAAGTTAAGAGCCTGCTGCTGTTGGATTTTGAAGTTTTCACACGCAACTTTTGAACCTGCCGCACCTTCATCAAACTGGCGGATTAAATTCTGAAAATCTTTTGTACCATTTGATGAACAAGCTGTCGCTGCGGAGGTTGCCTCTTTTTTCAGTTCCGAAATGATATTTGGAACGTTTGTGCAGAAATCTCCGATTGCTTTGCCAAAAAATGTGTCCACGCAATCATAAAATGAAGCGTCGCCTCTTTTGAACGATTCAATGCAGTTGTTAAAATCCGATTCCATTGAGTCATAGCTGAGCGCGGTAGAATTTGCGAATTCCAAAAATTGGTAAGATTCAGATGCGAAGTAAACTTTTTTCTTATAACAATCGACTGCACCGCATTCGAGAGCAGCACTATTTTCACAAAGCGGTATGAACTCGCCGATTTTTTGTCGCAGGGACGCAATTTCGCTTTTTGCCTTTTCAGTGTTGCCTTGCGTTTGGTAGGCGTCAAGATTTGAAAAACCAGCAGTTATTGAGCCGTTTAATTCGGCAACTTTGGCCTGCTGTGGGTCGCTGTCAATACAACCTGCAATGAGTAGCACGAACAAAGCTGCAAAATAACCCAATTTCATCCAAAAAAGTATGCTTTTCTGTCTTATAATAGTTTGTACAAAATTTGTACACTATTTTTGTCCAATTTATTAGCGGTTTTTATCGCCAAAAAGGGTTATCAAATAGGGTATCACATGGATTTGGAAGTTGGACGGAGAAAAGCGGCGTATCGGGTGCGCGTAATTGAACTTGAAAGTGGCAAAAGCAAAACGTTCTCGGTTTATCAAAAAGGCCCCAAGAAACCCCTGTCTGAAGTAGTAGCCAAAATAATCGATGCATTCAGACAGCGATAATTTGCCATTTTTCTTCAAACCGAATTTTGCGCTTGGTGCATAACGTTAATAATTCCATAAAAGCATCTTATTTTCGGTCTTTCAGATGCTGGAGTGGTTAAGCGAGTATAATACCCGACTGAAAAAAATAGACGTTCTTCTTAAGGAACAGGGCTGGCCTGTGAATGAGCCGGGAAAAGTAATTCAAGAAATTGATACCAAACAATCTGATTTTGCCAAGCGAAAATACTTAACCGTAAACGAGACGCTCAAAAACGACGAAGAAAGCAAGTACGCGGACTATTTGTTATTGGATTCCAAAGAAGAACCATTAGCCATTGTCGAGGCCAAGCGAACCACCAAAGACCCGATAATGGGTCAAAAACAAGCCGAAGAATACGCGGCTGACATCAAAAAACAAACCGGCAAAGACGTTTTTATTTTTCTGACAAACGGCTACGAAATATGGTTCTGGAACAAACCATTCGAAAACCCGCGCATGGTCAAAGGATTCCACAGCCAGCAAAGCCTTGAACGAATCCGATTCCAAAACCAAAACAAAAAACCATTCAAACAAATTCCAATTCGAAAAGACATTATTGACCGCGACTATCAAATAGAATCCGTTGAAAAGGTTCTGGAAGGAATCGAACGCGGAAAAAGAAAATTCTTGATTGTACAAGCCACTGGAACCGGCAAGACACGCGTTTCCATGGCACTCATCGACAAACTGCTCAAATCCAACCGCGCCCAAAAAATATTATTTCTGGCTGACCGAAAAGAACTCCGAAACCAAGCCTACGGAGACGGATTCGAACGGTTTTTTCCAAACGAAGTCAAACAAAAAGTCTTTTCAGCCACCTTGGACAAAAACTCCCGGCTCTATGCTTCAACCATCCAAACATTCATGGAATGCTACACCGAATTTTCAACCGGCGATTTTGACGTGATTATTTCGGATGAAGCGCATCGCTCGATTTACAACAAATGGCGCGACGTTTTCACCTATTTTGACGCCATCCAAATCGGTTTAACGGCCACTCCCGCCGACCTGATTGAAAGAGACACGTTTCGCTTTTTCGAATGCGAAGGAAAAACCCCGATTTATCTGTACACATACGAAGACGCAGTCAAAGACGGATGGCTGGCCCCATTTCGCGTGTATGGTGCGTCAACTCATTTTCAGATTGAAGGCGTAAAACCCGAAGACGTTCCACGAACAATAAAAGAAGAACTGGAAGGAACCGGAATCAACGAAGACGAACTCAATTTTGACGGAACCGACATCGAAAAAAAAGTCATTATCAAGGGAACCAACGAAGCACTGGTCAAAGAATTCATGGAAAACTGCGTATTGGATGACATCGGATTGCCAGCCAAAACCATTATTTTTGCCGTATCCAAAAAACATGCCAAACGAATCTGGGAAGCATTCGAAAAACTGTACCCAGAATACAAAGGCCAATTGGCCAGAGAAATCGTATCCGACGATTCCCGCGCCGAAGCACTGGTCAAAGACTTCAAGGAACGAAGCTTTCCACGCATTGCTATCTCCGTGGACATGTTGGATACCGGAATTGACGTTCCCGAAGTATGCAATCTTGTTTTTGCCAAACCCGTTTTTTCAAAAATAAAATTCTGGCAAATGGTTGGCCGCGGAACCCGACACGAAAAAACCTGCGAACACAAAGAATGGCTGCCCAACCACAAAAAAGAGGAATTTGTCTGCTTTGATTTTTGGAAAGTATTCGATTACTTCAACATGAACCCCGAAGGCCGCGAAGTAAGCCAATCCGAAGCCGTTACCGGAAGAATATTCAAACTCCGATTGGAAAAGATACTATTGTTCCAATCCAAAAAAGACGTTGAAATGGTGGAAAAAACCAAACAAAAAATTCTTGTCGAAATCGAAAAACTACCCAAAGAATCCGTTTCCGTCAAAGAAAGAATCCGCGACATCGAACTGGCCTTGTCCCCCAAGTTATGGGAAAACGTTGGAATTGAACCCATCGAATTCCTCAAAACCAAAATCAATCCGCTTATGCGTTACCAGCAAAACGTGAACCTAAACGAAGCATATTTCATTCTCAAAGCGGAACAACTCGGAAAAGCGCTTTTGTTAAACGACCAAAAAGAAATCGCACGCCTCAAACAAGATATTGCCGAAACCATGTACTGTTTGCCCACAACCATTCCGGCAATTCGCGAAAAACAAGCATTCATTGAAGAAATAAAATCCAAAAAATTCTGGGAAAAAATCACCTACTTGGATACTGAAAAAATGATTGAACAGCTTTCACCCATCATGAAATACAAGCAACCCGACCCGCGACCCGTCATTATGCTTGACATAGATGACGTGGTGCAGCAACGAAAAATAATCGAATACGGCCCGGACGCAGAACAAGAATACGTGGAAAAATACAGAGAAAAAGTCGAAAAACGAATCAAGAAACTGGCGCAAGAGCATCCCACCATCCAAAAAATCAAGGCGGATGCCAAGCTTTCGGAGGAAGACCTCAAAAAACTGGAAGACGCCCTCAATTCACCGGAATTATTCATTACCGAAGAAACACTCCAAAAAGCGTATAGTCAGCACAAGGGAACGCTGGTTCAATTCATCAAAAAAATATTAGGCCTCTACGCGTTCCCGGAACCCGCCAAAATAATTGAAGAAGAATTCAGCACGTTTTTAATCGAGCACAGCAAAGAACTCAACTCCAACCAAATCAATTTTTTGCGAACCGTCAAAACCGTTTTCCAAAGCAAAAAACACGTTGATTATACCGATTTTTTCGAACCGCCCTTTACCAACATTCCCAAGGCACCCACACCTCTATTCAAGGAAGAAATGCTCAAGGAAGTAATCCAATTTTGCCGCGTTCTGGAAAAACACGTTCGTCGATGATGCCACCAAGGTAGACCAAAAAAAGATTCTTTTTTAAACTGTCTTTTGCTTGCATCGTTCATGCAAAGAACCGAATGGGCGGTTGCAAGAACCAAAATCAAACGCGAAACCTACGCAGCGCTTAACCAGTACTGCAAAAAAGAAAACACGACCATCTCCGAATACCTGCGCGACCTGATTGAAGCCAATGTACACGGCGTGATTCCGATTAACCAAGCAGGTAAAAACATCGTGGAATATAACAAGAAAGAAGACTCTTTTTCATGGGCCGTAAAATATGATAACGGCCCGGAAACCCAGCTTGCCAGCCACCTGCAACCGGAATTCCTCGAAAACGTATTGAACGTTTTTGGTTCCGGTCTCGAACTGCGAAAAACATATCTCAAAAAAACCGACGGGCAATCCGTTCCGATTCCAACCAAAATGAAGCGCCTCCAAGGGGAAAAAAAGCATGCTTAACAGCGAACTCAAATCCGCCATCAACAAGCTCTGGGACAAATTCTGGGCAGGAGGGCTTGCCAATCCACTTACCGCGATTGAACAAATATCTTATCTGATTTTTATCAAGCGCCTTGAAGAACTCGACGACGAAAACGCCAAACGCGCACAAGCTCGAAAAGAAAAATATGAATCCGTTTTTTTTGGCACACTGGAGTTGGAAGGCAAAAAAATCGACAAAAAAACCTGCCGCTGGTCGCACTGGAAACACCTAAACGCCGAAGAAATGATGAAACACGTACGCGACAACGTGTTCCCATTCATCAAAAACATCAAAACCAATGGCAACACGCAATTCTCTGAACTCATGAAAGACTCATTATTCATGATTCCAAAACCATCCCTTTTGCAGGAAGCCGTAAGCATTCTGGATTCCTTGGAAATCGCACCCCAAAACTATGACACGCTGGGCGATTTGTATGAATATTTGCTCAGCGAACTGAACTCCGCCGGAAAAGCCGGGCAATTCCGAACACCCCGCCACATTATCCGAATGATGGTTGAACTCGTTGACCCAAAACTGGGCGACAAAATCAGTGACCCAGCCTGCGGAACCGCTGGCTTTTTGGTAAACGCCTACCAGTACATCCTCAAAACCAACACCAGCAAAGACATTATCCAATACGACCAAGACGGCGCACCGCACAATTTAGTCGGAGACAAAATAACGGACAAAAAACACTGGGAGCTGCTTCGAAAAAACACGTTTTATGGTTTTGATTTTGACCAAACCATGACCCGCATTGCCGCCATGAACATGATGCTTCACGGAATCGAACAACCCAACATTATCCGCTTTGACACCTTGTCCAAAGCGTTTGACCACAAACCCCAATACGACGTTATTCTCGCCAATCCGCCGTTTACGGGAAGCATTGATGTTGGCGACATTCACGACAAATTTCGGCTCCAAACCGCAAAAACAGAATTGTTGTTCCTTGAATTATTTTTCAATCTCCTGCGGATTGGTGGCCGAGCCGCGATTATTGTGCCCAACGGCGTGCTATTCGGTTCTTCGAATGCCCACAAAAAAATCCGGCAGGTATTGCTTGAAGAATGCTTGTTGGAAGCCGTTGTTTCCATGCCATCCGGCGTGTTCAAACCATATTCCGGCGTTGGAACCGCAGTCTTGGTTTTCGTCAAAGGCGGAACAACAGAATCCGTTTGGTTTTATGACATGCAAAACGACGGTTTTTCCTTGGACGACAAACGCAATTTTTTAGACGGAAAAGGCGACATTCCAGACATTGTTGAAAAATTCAAAACCAAAGCAATCTCCGAAAAAAGCATTCTGATTCCGTTCCAAAAAATAAAGGAAAACGATTACAACCTGAGTTTTTCCCAATACAAGGAAACCAAATACGAAGAAATCCAGTACGAACCACCCAAAAAAATCATTGACCAAGCGTTAAAACTGGAAAAAGAAATCGCCCAAGAACTCGAAGAACTGCGGAGGATGATTTAAGTGGCTTTCAAGGAAACCGAAGAACTGGAACTCAAAAAATCAACTTCCGAACTCAAAGAAGCCATTATTTCCATTGCGGCTATTTTGAACAAGCATAAAAAGGGAAGAATCCTGTTTGGCATCAAAAACGACGGCACGGTCATTGGCCAGCAGGTTACGACAAGCACAATTCGGGAAATTTCCAAGTCCATTGCCGACCACATTGAACCCAAGGTTTTTCCAAAAATAAAAGAACTCTCGATTGAAGGAAAAAACTGTATCTCAATAGATTTTATCGGAAACGAAATTCCTTATTTTGCATTCGGCAGAGCCTATATTCGGGTTGGAGATGAAAACCGTCAAGTCAGCAGAACCGAATTGGAGCGACTTCTTTCTGAAAACAAGAGTCATAATTGGGATATGGAAATCTGCGAAGACGCTTTTTTGAAAGACATTAATTCAAAAAAACTAAAAGCGTACGTGAAAAAAGCCGGTTTGGAATTCGAGTCGGTTAATAGCGCGCTTAAAAATCTTGATTTGGCTCGAAACGAAAAACCCTTGAATGCGGGCGTGTTGTTTTTTGGTTCGAATCCTCAAAAGTTTTTTCCGTTTACTTACTTGCGATGCGCGTATTTTCCAACCGATAACACGGCTACGATTCTTGACCAGCAGCAGTATGAAGGCGATTTGCTTTTTTTGATTAAAAAAGCCGAAGAGTATGTTTTGCGAAACATTCACATTGGCATGAAAGTAGAAGGCCTGCAAAGAATCGACGTTCCAGAAATTGATTCCGAAGCCTTGCGTGAAGCCATTGTGAATGCGTTTTGCCATCGGGATTATTCCCAACACGATTCGATTGATATTGCTGTTTTTAGTAATCGGGTTGAAATCCGAAACCCCGGAAAACTCTATGGCGGTCTTACGATTGAAAAAATTAAAAAAGAAATGGTTTCAGAACGAAGAAACAAGCTCATTGCCGAGTTGCTTCATCGCATCAAATTTATTGAAAAATGGGGGCGCGGCATTAAGCTGATTTTGTCCAAGGAACCCAAAACGGTTTTCAAGGAAGTCGGCCAGCACTTTATCGTAACCTTCAAAAGAAAAGCCGAAATTACCCCCCCAGTTACCCCCCTACTCTTCCCCCCCACCCGCGTAACCGCACTCGAAGCCAAAATTCTTAACCTGCTTTCTGCCAACCCTAAGCTTTCAAGAACCGAATTGGCCAATGCGTTGGGTGTCAAACTGGACACAGTCAAAGAATACCTCCAAAGACTCAAAACAAAAAAACAATTAACTCGAAAAGGCGGAGCACAAAAAGGCCACTGGGAAGTGAAAAAATGAAACCACCCAAGGCATCTGAAAAAGGAACGCACGCCAAAAAAGGGATGCAAGTGCAGTCACTCGCAAAAAAACTGCTGGTTGGAAAATGGCGAATAATCGAAATGACTGATTTTAACCAAAAAGACGTTGACATGGAAGTCAAAGCGTATCTTGCCGTTGAACGCAATGAAAGTGGTGCGTTTCAATTTCTTTTAGTGCGCGGCGACATCTGCGGAGAATTCAGTCAAACCCCTGACGGTTCTCTTTTTGATTTTACTTGGGAAGGAAACGACGAATGCGACGAAGCCGCGGGAGACGGCTGGATTCGTTCACTTGATGGAAAGAACGCCGAAGGAGCAATCCGTTTTCACTGTGGAGACACGCATCAATTCAAAGCAAAAAAGATGCAGGTGAAAAAATGAATAATCGAGAAAAGGTCATCTACAACGAAGCACTAAATTTCCTGTTAGGCCTTAAAGGAAAAACAAAAGAAGGAAAATTAATCCAAATAACCCCTGAAACGATTGACCCTTACTTAATGCCAGAACCCGCGCGAAAAATTATTACCTCTTCTGATTTGTTCAGACAGCTAATTGACAGTTTAAAAAATCGAGACCGGATGTCAAACGTAATCGGAGACACTGCAAACTTCAAGGAATTATTATTTGACTTTAATCCACAAGAAGTACACGAACGATATTCTCAAAACACGAACGAACTTTTAAGCGCGATTCAAAAAAAATTTCCGCGAGCCATCAATAAAAATGGGAAACGAAGCCTTTGGTACCAATTTTCAAAAGGAGCACTATCAAGCGCAGCATTTGCCAAAAATTTCAGTAAGGATGGAGAATTCGACGCTTTTGTAAAACAATTTTCATTTAACGAATACTCAAAAGCCGCATTGCCCATGCTATTGGATTATGAGATAGACGGGTTTGGATTTGCGTTAGCCTGTAATTTTTTAAAAGACGCAGGATATTCAGATTATGCAAAACCAGATGTTCATCTTATCAAAATTTTTTATGAATTGGGACTGTCAAGCTCTTCTCAACCCTATGATGTGTTTAAAAATATCCTCCGATTTGCCAAAGAAGTGAACAAATCGCCGTATGCCGTCGATAAAGTATTTTGGCTCATCGGCTCCGGCAAATTTTATCTTCCACAACATGCTTTTTTTACCGGCCAAAACCGGGACAGATTTATCCAATTGATTAAACAAAAAGAAAAGTCACAAGCCGAGTGATTGAAATGGAAGAAATGCTCTACAAAGTATTAGAAATCTTGGACGAAGCGGAGTACCGCTTATGGTCTATTGACGATAATGGGCTTCAAAGCAAAGGAATTGATTCCTCATCAATTAACAAGGCCAAAACTTTTGGCTGGATAGTTTGGTCTGGCGTCGACTATAAACTTCATGAAAAAGGGCGACTCGTCCTTAATCAATTGAGGCTAACGCAAAACACGAAACGTGTCGGGGATTTAATCGAAAAAATGGGTGAAAATTCAACCAAAGCCAACGAACAAACGGCAAAAATTAATCAAGAAATGCTTGGCCACACCAAGCAAATGAAATGGCTCACGATTGCCATTCTGGTTTTTACGATTATAAACATCTTTTTGGTGGCGATTCAATTATGGGCCGTGCTGAAATAGAAACCGGTTTTATTTTTGACAGCAATTTCTTTGACGAATTAGTGACTGGCCGACTTGCCGCCGAAGAACTTTCAAAAGGAAAAGAAAAAGGATTCAAATATTATATTACCCATCTTCAAACGGACGAAATTAACCAATGCCACGATAGTGAAAAGCGAGCTAAACTATTTTTGTTTTTGAACGCGGTTCAACCCAGCATTATTCCTACTGAATCTTTTATTCTTGGATTATCCCGGTTAAACTATGCAAAGCTTGGTGGTGGTTTCATTGAAAAACTGCGAAACCACAGCAAGGATTTACGAAAAACAAAAGACGCGTTAATAGCCGAAACCGCCATTTTAAAAAAACTGATTCTTGTAACCGAAGACAAACGATTAGCAAAAAAAGTGGCTCGATTTGGCGGCCATTCTTGGAACATTGAAAAATTCAAAAAGGCGCTTGTATGAACCAAAAAATACTCAAAAGTATCGGCTGGCCGAGAGTAATGCTTGGAGACCAAAAAATAGCAACTATGGGTAGTGGTGGAACTCCAAGCAGGCAAAACGCAGAATATTTCAAGGGGAAAATTTTGTGGGTTAAGTCGGGGGAACTAAAGGAGGCTATGATTACTGACACGGAGGAAAAAATTTCTACTGTCGCATTAAATAATTCTTCGGCAAAAATTTTTCCGAGAAATACTGTTCTTATTGCAATGTACGGTGCCACGGTTGGTAGAACGGCTATTTTAGGCGCTGATGCGGCAACAAATCAAGCAGTTTGTGGGATTATCACAAACCCAAAAATGCTTTTACCCGAATATCTTTTCTATTATCTTCAATCAAAAAAGAATTTTCTAATAGGGAAGTCGATTGGTGGGGCTCAACCCAACATAAGCCAAACAGTAATAAGGCATTTGGAAGTTCCACTCCCCCCTATCGAAGCCCAAAAGCATATTGCTTCTATTTTAGAGCGTGCCGAACAGTTGAAGGAAAAAAGAAAAAAAGCAAACGAATTACTGGCGAAGTTACCGCAAAGCGTTTTTTTGGAAATGTTCGGAAATTTGAATAATTTCGAACAAACCAAATGCGAGGAATTATGCGAAAATATCTCTGTCGGGATAGTAATTAAACCGTCAAAGTATTACCGTGAAAATGGGGTTCCTGCATTGCGTTCATTAAATATCAAACCAAATAAATTTAATCTTGAGAATTTAGTCTTTGTTTCCGAAGCAGATAATAATTCGAAAATAATTAAATCGCGATTGAATAAAGGCGATATTGTAATGGTTCGCACAGGCTATCCGGGAACCAGCGCAGTTGTAGACGATAACCTTGCGGGGGCTAACTGTATTGACTTAATAATACTGCGACCAAAAAAAGAGTTAGTTAATCCCTATTTTCTGGCCAATTACCTTAATTCAGATTTTTATAAAGCAAAAATAGCTGCCAACAAAAGGGGGATTGCCCAACAGCATTTCAACATTGGTTCAGTAAAAAAAAGTTTAATTCCACTAATAAAAATTAGTGCGCAAAACGAATTTGTCGAACAAGTAAGAAAGGTAGAAATATTAATTGAACATCAAAAAAGTTGTGAACGAGAATTATCTTTTTTGTTTGAATCTTTATTGCAGAAAGCGTTTAACGGAAAAATGGGTGCTTGAATGACGAAAAGGGCGCAAAAACCAAACAGAAAGCTTTTTATTAGGAATATATGATATATTCGCTGTATGGACAACGGGCAGGATTCAACGCTGTTGGCTTTGCACCGAATTGAGGATTTGCTACGCGATATTCTCAGCTTGATGCAATTGAGTCAAAAGAGCGCCATTGCGGAGAGCAAAAAAAGGCTCCTTGATGGTTCAAAAATACGAAGAGAAGTCTATGGCTTGTGCAATGGAAAAAACACTGTGAACGAAATCGCTAAAAAGATTGGAAAAAAGCAACCGCAGGTGAGTGTTGCTCTCTCAGAATTAGAAGAGGCCAAACTCGTCAAACCGATAAAAAAAGGAAATAAAGTATATTATGCAAAAACATTTGGGGGCTAATCGATGGACGAAAAATTGACAAAGGAAATACTCAAAAAAATGGACAACATAGTAAAACTGCTGGCACTCACTGCAGGGGCCGGGTTAACTCTGACTGAACGGATAATTTTGCTTGACAAAGCCGGTTTCCGGCCTATCGAAATAGCGGAAATCCTCGGAACAACCAGTAACGCGGTCAATGTCATTCTATTCCATAACCGGAAAAAGGGGGCATCCAAACATGGAAAAAACAAAAACCGAAATAAATCTGCTTGAAGAAATATCACACAAACTGGACAAGCTTCTCATACTTACAGCTATCCAAGGGCAGGACGAACACACAAAAATCAGGATGCTCGAAAAAGCCAAGTTCAAAACCGACGAAATTGGCTTGCTGATTGGAAAAACAGGGAATGCCATTAGGATGACAAAATTCCACTCAAAAAAGAAATAATGAATGCTATTAGAGTTGAACCGAATGACCACCGCGATAGTAGACTCTGAACGCTTGGAAAAAAACTGCCAAGCGTATTCGAGACGCCATGCCAAGGCTATAGCCGTTTTGAAAAAGGCTGACGGAAAAACACATTATACCGAAATTGCAAAAAAATTGGTGCTTAACAAAAATTCTGTGAGTTCTTTTTTGAAAGATGCCGAACGCTTGGGATTGGCAACGAAGAATGGAAAATTTTACAAACGCGTCATGGGCGTGTCCAATTACTTTCCAAAAGCAAATTCAAAAAAACAAAACCACACGACGATTAATGCAATCGGCCAATTGTCGAAAGCAAAAGAAAAATTGATGGCCCGAAAAAAGAACGACTATGCGACAGTAGGAACGGACAATACATTCAACAAAATGACCAGCGCATATATGTCGCTTTACGTTACTGAAAATTCTCTTCGAAACCTCATCCGAAAGGTATTCACCGCAGAGCCGAATTGGTGGAGCAAAAAAGTAAACAAAGGAATAAGAGATGCAGTCCAAAAACAACAAGTGGATTATCCATATGATGGAGCCAAGCGAAAAGATGAACTCGAATACACGCATTTGAGCTGGTTAAGTGAAATCATAACCGCTAATTGGGATTCTTTCTTACCGTATTTGCATGAAAGAGACAAAAACACTTTTCGCACACGGGTTAATTCTGCGATTCCTTCAAGAAATTCGATTGGACACTGTACACCGATGACGGGCCAAGACCTTCGACGTGTCGACCTGCGCTTTGATGACATCTTAAAAATGCTGAAATAAGCGTCCAAAACAGCCGCCTTTTTCACTCTGCTATTTGGTTGGCGTCGTCACGAAAAACGCTTCGGAAATTTTGTTCCGGTAATCCGGTCGCTTTCGGCAAGAACTGCAAACAAACAAGCGCTGGGAATGGTTCCCTTTAGTAATCGTATACGGCCTGCGCGAAACATGGATTTTACCGCAAATACAACAAGGCGGCGAAACAATTGCAGTAGCTGTTTTCTCCAAAAAAATCACCTTGACAACGGAACCCAAAAAACCCCGGACTTTTGCGGCCTGCCGGACTTTTTCAGTTTCAAAAGCTCTACAAAAAGCGGAAAATCCCGCGCAAACTCCAAATCATCCTTTTCGGCCAACGTTTTTGCCAGTTCCTTCAAATCCATGACAATACTGGTCACAAATCAATTTTTAAACTTTTGTCTACTTTTGTCACATTATGAACAAAAACCAAATGAGCCTGTCCAAAAGAGGGTTGGACAAAGGCGAGCACTCGCTGGATGCCCTGCGAGGCGCATTAACGGAAGTCGAACGAAAAGTCTTGTTAGCCCTATTGGTGGCCGGAACACCGCTTTCGGGCCGCGGAATCCGAAATCGAATCATTACCAACGAAGCAACCAAAGCAATCACCATTACCCCCGCCGAATATTCTATGGTAAGCCGTGAAGATGACGAACTGCAAAAAAATGCCCTCCAACGAGCCGCGGACAAAAACGCGAAAAAAGAACGAATGAACACGATTCTTGAAAAAAGCGCCACCTTGAAAGAAACACTGGGCGCCCAACAACTGGAAAAAGAAATCAAAAACTGGGGAATCAAAATTCCAAGCTTTGCCACCATCGCCGACGCATTATACAACCTTGAAAAATTCGGGCTTGTTAGCGAACGCGAAAACCCGAACAGGGAAAAATACAAAGACCGATTCAAAGAGAGCAAAAAGAAACTCTGGTTTGTACTCCCCAAATACCGCCAAGAATACCTTGACGGCCAACAAAAATTTCAGGCGTACACAATTGAACTGGCAACCAAACACCCCGACAAATTTGTTATCCTGATGCTGAACAGGCAAAGCGACGCCGAGTTTTACCGTTCCGAAGACTTATACAAAGCCATTCAATCCAAACAAAAGAAGGAATAACCATGCGAATCTATGCCGACACGCCGGAAAAACAAGTCTTTTTCCAAGAACTCCAAAAAGCACCCAAAACCACGAGAACCATCAAAACGGTTACAAAAACCGGCGGACAAGCACGCTCCCTGACTTTTGTGAGTTTTGATTTTAACGGCAAAAAAATAACTGATTTTACAGAACTGGCGCAATATCTGGAAACAATCGAAAACCGCTACCAAATAGCCAAATTAGTGACACTGCCAAATATTCAAAAAGAATGCGAAACCAAAAAAATAACGTCCGAAGAAGCAAGAAAAAAATGGAAGGAACTCGAAGGCGAAATTTCAGTGCCCGCCGAATTGGTGATTAACAGCGAATACTTTTTGTTCGCCATCAAAAGCAGCATTGATACCATGACGCACGTGCTCAACATTTTTTATGGGTTGAATCTTCCAAAAGAAAAAGTCGGCATTTGGAACGTTATCGTTGCGCTGAAGCAAAAATCTGATGGGTTTACAAAAAAACTGGAAAAACACTACGACGAATGGATACGCGAATTATCCAGAATACGAAACCACATGACGCACCACAGAATCGTAACCTTTTCTTCCGTTATCCACAACGATTTGCAAAAAAACGAAATCACGTGGAACAAAAGGGCCATCTCAATCGAACAAGAAGGGCAAAAAATTGAGAAAAATTTGCCCGAATATTTCGAGCAAACCCTACAAAAGTACGAAGCGCTATCCAAAGACTTTTATGCGCTGCTCAATACAGCAAAATTTCAATCTGCAAACACTTCGCAGACTGGACAAATATCGTCGCCATAATTCAGTGCCCAGTTATTTCTTTCAGCGCCACCAGTATCATTCGCTGGTGCTCTTCAAGCGCCATTAACCTGCCTTCAAGACCATCAGTCAAAGAAGGAACTGGTTTTTCGTCCAAATTGATACCGCAAGTGCAAACCGAAACCGTAAAATCCCAAGCTTTACCACACGCAAAACACACCTTTTGCTTCAAGGGTTCCTGTTTTGGTTCTTCGGTTTGCGGCGCATAGCCAAACGCCTTCATAATCGCCTCGGTTTCGGCTTTTTTATCCAAATGGCCATACACAAGGTCAAGCTGAATACTGCTTTGATTGTTCCAGCCACGCGATTTGATAAAACTGCTCGGAACCCCCGCGTTCAACAATTCGCTCAAATGAGTATGCCGGAACAAATGCGGATAAATCCGCTTGTGAATACCCGCTTTTTGACCCGCCTTTTTCAATTCCTTCAAAATCGACTGACTACTCAAAATGCTGCCTTTTGGATTGTGAAAAACAAGGTCGTCCTCTCCCTTGAACGGCGAAACATTGAACCATTTCCGAACGACCACGGCAAGGTCGGGGCGAATCCACAAACTATTGACACTTCCCTTGCTTACAATGTTTACAGTCAAAGCATTGCCAGAACTCCAAAGACAATCCTTTCGAGTAAGAGATTTAGCCGCTCCGACCCGACAACCCGAACCATACAACAAGGCAATCAAGGCCGCCATTTTGGGTTTTGAAAAATTGATGAGGCTAGCTACTTCTGGTTGGGTTAAAAGGTCGGAAAATTTGAGTCGGTACTCCGGGTTCTTGTATGGATTTGGGCTTTTGAGTTCCTTGCAGGATGCAAGCGTTTGATTACCAATAAACCGCAAAAACACTTTGAGAATGTCTCGCATCGTTTTTACAGTGTGCAGGCTCGCGTTTTGCTTGGCCAGTTCGATGTTTACGGCCTCCAAATCACGTTCAGACAGGTTATCCAACGAATAACCCTTATTGGCCATTTTTCGCAAGGTAATCAAGACCCGTGCTTTTCGACTGGCACTTAAACGGTTCTTGACCAAGTAGCGTTCAAAAAAATCGAGAATCAAAGCCTTGTTGTGGCCAGTCAATTCTTCGAGTTTTGTAAGCTGGCCAGCCAAGGCGCGCTCTTCTTCGGAATGAACATTCCAATCGTTCATATAACACCCACCTGCTTTTTTTCTTTAAAAGCCACGATGAGCGCACTGAACTTTTGGAGCATTGCCCCGTCTGAACAAAATGACAAAAATCGCATGCCCAAAATTCACCGAAAAATTTCGATTTCCAGTGCTTGGGGCACACAACTTTTGGGTATTTGCTCCTGCGGGGATTTGAACCCCGGTTTCAACCGCGCTTCAGCAGATTTCAAAACGAGCTGGCAAAGGTTTTTCGCCAGCCTTTTTCTGAAAAAGGCTTTGAGAGGGTCGTGTCCTTGACCGGGCTGGACGACAGGAGCAGCGGTTTTGGCCGCTGACGTCGAGATATGGACATCATCCAAAATGATGGATACTATGTTTTCCCCCTGCTTTTGTTTAAAAAGATTGCTTAACGCACCGGGGGCGTGGCTTCGATTTTTTCAAGTTTCCACATGATCAATTTGTTGGAATACACGCTGCAATCCGCGATTCCAACCGTGGAATATCTGTTATCGATGTAAAGCGACCAGTAATATCCTTGCGGTGCAAAAACCCCTTTGAGACCCGTAATCATCGGACCATAACCGGTCTGTTGGGTTTCCACGGGTAACATGGTTTTCATGGCATCCAGGCATTTGGTTCCCAAATCAAAGGTTTTTGAACCCGACCAAATCAGTTTGTCATTGTTTCCTGTGGTCGGATCGATTCCAACGATCATGACATTCAAACGCGCCAGTTGCGGTTCTTCTTCGTCTTCCGGTTCACTTTGACCGATACAACCGGACAGCGCTACGCTTGCCACCAGGAGCAACACGAGTAATATGGACCATTTCGAATTCATTCTTTTTTCCACTCCATTTGGATACCAACGGGGATAACATCTTTCCGAACACCGCGTTCGAACCAATATGCATTAACGAAAACGGCAGCGAAGTTAAAAAATACAACGGTAAGGTCAACAATCCAAATCCGATCAAGCCTCCCATCATCAAAGCCCCCGAAAAATTCATGGTCAATTCGAAAAAAACGGTTCCCAAGACCGAAAACAACACCAAATCGTTTTTACCTGGTGTTTTGGTTTTTCCCCAAATTCCCGCGATTGCCGCCGGCAACCCCGCGCCAATCGCCTGAAACAACGTCCAAGGACCCTGCAAGCCCCACACGAAAAAATTACTCGCCACGTACGCGCCGGAGCCCAATGCGAATCCTTCTTTGGGTCCGAAAATCAAACCCGCCAAAATTGCCAGCGGAATAATCGGTTCCACGGACGGAACAAACTGCAACGCCACGCGACCCGCAACCGCGCCGACAAACAAAAACGAAAACAAAGTCAATTGCCGCATTTCCGACTTGCGTTTTTCGGAAGACAAATCTTTGGCGAAATTCTTGGCTTCGTCAATAAACCGGGCCCGGGTTTCCTGAATTTGTACTTCTCGCTCGACCAAAGAAAAAACACCTGCAAATCGCACTATTATGTGTTGGCAAATAACTTAAAAAAGAACACGCGACTGCTACACAACCTTTTTTTTATACAAAAAAGGACATGAGACGCTCGTCTTGCGGGTTCTTGCGATTACCAGCAATCCACCACGCAAATAGTAATAGCTCATTTTTTTGCTGTCGTTCCATCCAAAGGTACAGTTCTTGGCGGGTTTGTTTGATACCGACGGAGGGCGAAGCGGCGACTCATACGCGTTTTGCAATTCCAACGACATCGCCGTTCAATTGGTATACGAAACATTAACCCAATTGGGAATTCCAACAAAAATTTATTCGCAATAAAAAGATCGTTTTCATTGGAAATTTTTTTTTGTCCCGCGTAAGTTCAAAGAAAAGTTCTTGAATTCTGTTCCAGTGCGAAATGAGCGTAAGTTTGCCACGGGGGAGATTTGAACTCCCGACCTTTCGATTGCTCATGTAAACACTATGAGTCGAACGCTCGAACCAGGCTGAGCTACCGTGGCTTATCATTCAGAAGAACAATAAAACCAGTAAGTAATTCGCCCGAAAAAGCCTTTAAAAAGCGTTGGCTTCACCCCTCAAGGAATTATCCGATACAGTACAAATGATGAGGGCTGGCGCAGATGGAAGGATCCCAAAGTTCCCAATTTTGATCGGTCGCAGTCAGGCTTCCGTAATAGGCCTGAATTCCCTGGGTGTTGGTGGCGTATGTCCAGTCCTTGCAGGTATAGTTGTCATTTCCGCTGTGTTCAGTGGGATTGAGAAGGTTTCCAATCCACACTCCAGCCGTTCCGGGATACTGCCAGTTGACGTCCTGGCCAAACTCATTGAGGCTGATCGGGCGGAGGATGCTTCCATCCGTCAAATCAGAGTCATTGTTTGCAATCACTGTGCCATCCATTCGCAGGTATTTTCCATAAGACGGAACAAGACGATCTTTCGGACGGATGGACGAATCTCCCAAATACGCTTTCCAGGTTCCGCTTAGGTGCGCATCGCGGGCAGCCTGCATGCATTTGGCATCCGCTCCCGCGAGTCCGCCGAGGTTTCCGTTAAAGGTTTGGCTAGTGACAAATACCCGGTAGTGATCCGGTGTCGAGTTTTGACAGGTGTTGAGGTTTTCATCCAGTCGCCATACTTGGTTGGCGCCAATCAATGGAACTGAATCCATCAGCGTTGCATACACCCTTAGGTTTGGATGAATCGCTTTGATGTAGGATTTTTTTTCTAAGGCGGCTTTTTCCGCGTTGGTCAGCGAAGCAGCCGTTCCGTTGAACACGTTTTGGAACTTGGATCGGATTTTTGGTTTAGGAGTTGCATCGGTCGTTGCGCTCGGGCTTGAATTCGTTTGCTGCAGGAGTTTCAAGTCTGATTCAAACTGATCCTGTTGTGCCCGAATTTTTTCCCGCTGGACAGAGAATACGACTGCTCTAGGACCTGACGCATCTTCCGGTATGGTATTAGTATTAATCGGGATATCCAGTAAAGGCGGTTCTGTAAATTCAACCAGATACTCTGTCAATGGGTCCTCTTTAAGTTTTGCTTTTCCTTGGCTCTGTTGAAAATGTCTGTTTTTTAAGTTGAATCGGGTTTTGTGGTTTGGGTAAGGTTAAGGGGGAAACCAGTTCAGGTGGTTTCCCAAGTGAAGAA
>Ga0209541_10004048_pt1 | contig 26303 bp, 23 predicted proteins | sample RifCSPlowO2_01_FD_184027 | JGI IMG/M metagenome (GOLD analysis project Ga0209541, IMG submission 184027) | Groundwater microbial communities from Rifle, Colorado - Rifle CSP2_plank lowO2_0.1 (SPAdes) (version 2) | ecosystem: Environmental > Aquatic > Deep subsurface > Groundwater | place... | reverse complement strand
TCAGTGTCAGCAGGCAAGACTACATGAACTGATCGGGTTACTTCTACAGCAGCATTTCCTGCAGCGTCAGCAACATTGTAAGTGACAGTATAATCGCCCAAAGTAGTAGTATCTACTGGATTAACAGTAACAATATTTGCAGTGATGTCGCCATCACGGGTATCAAAAGCAGTTGCTCCGGCATCAGTATAATCTTCTCCTTGCACAACGGTTACTTCAGCATCACCCAGTAAAGTGATTAAGGGACCTTCAGTGTCAGCAGGCAAGACTACATGAACTGATCGGGTTACTTCTACAGCAAGATTACCAGAACTATCAACAGCATTGTAAGTTACAGGGTAACTTCCAGCAGTACTAGTATCAACAGCACTCACATCGATAGTTGCAACTAAACCAACATCCACATTATCGGTGACGGTTGCACCTAATTCAACATAAGCATCTCCTACCATCAGTTCTTGCGGATTATCACCCAGTAAAGTGATTACGGGAGCTTCAGTGTCAGCAGGCAAGACTACATGAACTGATCGGGTTACTTCTACAGCAGCATTTCCTGCTGCGTCAGCAACATTGTAAGTTACAGTGTAATCATCAACAACAGCAGTATCTACCGGATTGAAAGTAACAAGATCTGCAGTGATGTCGCCATCACGGGTATCAAAAGCAGTTGCTCCGGCATCAGTGTAATCTTCTCCTTGCACAAAGGTTACTTCAGCATCACCCAGTAAAGTGATTAAGGGACCTTCAGTGTCAGCAGGCAAGACTACATGAACTGATCGGGTTACTTCTACAGCAGCATTTCCTGCTGCGTCAGCAACATTGTAAGTTACAGTGTAATCATCAACAACAGCAGTATCTACCGGATTGAAAGTAACAATATTTGCAGTGATGTCGCCATCACGGGTATCAAAAGCAGTTGCTCCGGCATCAGTGTAATCTTCTCCTTGCACAAAGGTTACTTCAGCATCACCCAGTAAAGTGATTAAGGGAGCTTCAGTGTCAGCAGGCAAGACTACATTAATATAAACAGTAGCTTCATTAGATAACCGATTATTACTATCAATTGCATTGTACGTGAAACTATCTGGGCCAGAATAATCAGCATCCGGAGTATATATTACCACAGTATTATCTGCATTGACTACGGCAGTTCCATGATTAGGTATTCCAATATAAGCCCAACTTAATTTCAAACTATCACCATCAACATCATAATCATTAGCTAAGACATCTAAAATAGTTGCAGTATCTTCTTGCACATCAAAACTATCAACAACAGCTACCGGAGCATCTCCTACTGCACGAACATTGATCATCATCGTATAGGAACTTTCAGAATCATCCGTCCCATCATTTACAGAAAATGTAAAACTAGTATAGGGCATTCCATATTCATCGGTAGTAGGAGTAAATACTAATTGACCTATTGAAGCAGTTGGTATTACAAGAACACCGGTAGCTTCAAGACCTTCAAAGAATAATCTTCCGTCAGCTGGTAAAGTATCTACAATCATTTTACTCATCGAACTTTCTTCAACATCACTATAAGTAAAATCACCTAAACTAAACCTATAAGATTGATCTTCAGGAATAATTATAGAAGCATCAGCACTCGTCGGCGCATCATTCATCGGACGAACCGTAATCGTAACAACTACGGAATTTTCTACTCCATTCGAATCAGTTGCAGTATACCCAAACATGGCTTCACCATTAAAGTTCTTGTCAGGCGTAAAAGAGAAACTTCCATCGGCATTAAAATAATTAACAACTCCGTCCCACTCAAACCCACGATAAGAAGCAATTAAAGGGCCTTCAACGTCATCATCATTCGCTAAAACACCATCAACTGCATTAACAATTAAAGTTTCATCTTCATCTACTTCATAACTATCTGCTCTAATTACAGGAGCATCATTCATTGGATTTACAGCAATTGTTGCAGTAGCTTCTACTGGTGTATTTATACCATCACTAACTTCGTAAACAAAACTATCTAGTCCGTAATAGTCAGGAGTATTCAAATAAGTAAATGATCCATCAGCATTCAATGTTAACGTTCCATGGTCAACATCATCAACTACTCTGCTAACCGTTAAACTTCTTCCTTCAGGATCAGCATCATTTCTTAAAACACCACTGTGAGCACGAACATCTAACAAAATATCTTCTAAAGCAGTATAACTATCATCTGATGCAATAGGAGGATCATTTGATGGGGCTTCAACAACAGTAATGGTCGAACTAGCGCTATCCGATAAACCATAACTATCCGTAACAATAACGCGAACTTCATACGTTCCTAAATCCGTTCCGTCATACGTAAAGGTATTGCTGTTATCTCCAACGGAAGAACCATCAACAAACCATCCATGATCCAAAACAGTATCAATATCATCGTCGTGTGCTTCAACGACAAACGTCTGCGATTCTCCTTGATAAATTTCAGCTGAAGTTGGATCCAAAGTATCGATCACAGGAGCATCATTTAACCCAGTAATGGTAACGGTAACCGTCCCTACAGCTGAACCACCATTAATATCTACGACAGTAAAGGTAAACGTGTCTGTAGCGCTCTCTCCAGGATTAAGACCATTAAATTGTCCATTGGGATTATAGATTAAATTAGGAGTACTTTCTACTCTTGTTATTGTCCCGCCATTTGTTCCGACAGGGTCATAAGAAAATGTGATTGGATCACCTTCAATATCACTAGATGTAACAGTAACTCCAACCGTAGAATCTTCATCCGTTGTAGCAGAAATATCATTAGCAACTGGCGCATCATTTTCTCCCGTTACTGTAATAGTAACCGTAGCTCGGCTTCCCCCAGTTATGGTATAAGTAAAACTATCCATAGCACTCTCCGTTACCGATAGATCATCAAACCTACCTTGTGGATCATAAGTAAAACTTCCATTTGCATTAACAACAACTGGAGCTCCTCGAGTACTAGTTGAATCAGAAGCAGTAACACTAAAAGATCCTCCATCAACATCATTATCATTCGCCAAAACTCCTGAAGCAGCAACACTCAGCAACGTATCTTCATTGATAGTATAAGCATCTGCATTAGCTATGGCCGCATCATCAACTGAAGTAACCGTAATGACAAAACTGTCCGTACTTGCAAGGCTAGAAGCTCCTAAGAGATCTGAAGCTTGAATAGTAACCGTACTTGTTCCAGATTGATTCGGCCTTGGAGTACAAGCTACATTACTTTGGCTGGTCATAGAGCAATGGACAACTGAATCCCTAGTTTGGCTTACTACGGTAAAGAACAGATCACTATCGGCATGATCAACATCCGAAGCATAAGCAGTTAAGTCTAAATTATTGCTTCCAGAATCTTCTAAATAAGTGATATCAGGAATACTTAATATTGGAGCATCATTCACTGATCTGATAGTAACTGTTACGGTAGCTGTGTCCATAGCTCCAGATACATCTCTAATGGTATACGTAAAAGCATCCGTTCCAAAATAGTCATTAGCAGGATCGTATCGTACTTTTCCGCTGACGATTGTTGTCGTTCCATAAACTCCATTGGTTGAACTAGCGATAGTTAAAACATCTCCAGTATCTGCATCTCGATCATTACTTAAAACATTAAAATCAGTGGTTATATCCTCATCAATAGTATAAGCATCATTAACAGCATCAGGAGCATCATTTGTTGGCCTTACATTAATAGTTATCGTACCAACTAAGCTTGGTCCACCCATCTGGTCAGTAACTTGAAAGGTGAATCTATCAGCACCATTATAATTAAGTTCAGGAGTAAATTGAAGATGTGGTTCTGTTCCAGACAATAATCCGTGTGTTGGCAATTCAACAACCCCGAACGAGAATCCCTCTTCTTCATCTTCCGGATCAGCATCAGACCCTGTTAGGGTAATAGCGCTCATCACATCTTCATCAACGGTAACTGTCCTGCTGATGGCAATAGGCAATTGATTACGGTCATTCGTCGTAATAACCATAGAGCGTTCAACAGAATATTGCACGCCATCATATGCCCTAAAGTAGACTAAGTCAGCGACAGAAGCATCAGGATGTTCAACATAATCATAACCTGGCGAAAAGGTTAACACTCCTGTTCCACTATTGAACGTCGAGCTTGGCAATGAAATGTGTGTACATGGTAAGCCAAAACGGCAGCGCTTCTGATAAGCTTCATAAGTGATAGGATCAGCATTAGCATCATTGGCATTGATATCTACTGTCAATACACTATTTTCCGTAACAGAAAAGGTAGCTCCATCGGCAGGAGCAGTAACGCTTGGAGCAGCATTATCAATTACCGTGATGGTTACCATTTCCCCATCAATCAGGTTATCATCACTCACTCGGAAATTTATATTATAGACTCCCGCTTGGCTTAAACTAGGTGTCCAGCTGAATCTCTTAACGATTCTTCCTGCTGTATCGGTCACGGTAGTCAAAGTTGAGCCACTTAGCGGCGCACTTGACATCACTAACTCCAATTCATCATTATCAGCATCCGTTCCGGTAACATCAAAGGTTATTGTTTCTCTTTCATCAATAGTATAACTTGACGAAGGAACGCTCAGCACAGGAGCTCTATTCCCGACGAAATGCAACCGTGCAGGCCCAAAAACCCTTGTGGTAGAGCCGCTTTGTCTGGCACTCAATTGAAATGTATAATCATAATGGTCATCCGTTGGAATGTTGATATCATAACTGCTTCCTTGCCCAACACTAACACGCCTAGATCCACCCATGCTGGGAATAGTCTCCGTAAAGGTATCAACAACTCTTCCCGTAGCAATGCTTCTTGCTTCTACTGTATAAGTGATAGATCCAGAGGTATAAGGATTGTATAATGAAACTTTAATCTCTTCTGTGTCTGCCACATCAATCGTTCTATCCGTAACAGAATCGGTGCTTGACCAAAGAGAGTCATCAGACCAGTAGACAACCCCTAGGATAGTTGTTGTTGCCTCTGCTGCCGGCAAGAGGGAGATAAATAGTACTAAAACGAGCAAAAGCTTCATGAAGTAATGTTGTTGGTTCAAGTTGTGTTGGTTCATCATGTTCATACCTTCCTTTCATTTCACCTATCACCCCTTCTTCACCTCTCTCCTCACTTTCACCTATCACCACAAATTCACCTCAATTTTTTCCTTCTCAATCATTTCCAACTTTTCCGTTGGCAAGATGATCACTGACTATTAGTTGATGATCTCAATAGTTATAACTCGATATCCCACGTCCCTCCAAAATACGCACCGAAAATTCCGAAAGTGTCTTTAAGCTTCAATCCATCATGCTGAAACCGCAACTCTAATCCTAACCTATATCCCTCAAAATCAATTCCACTACGTAAACCATACGCCGGACGAATCGTTGGAGCGTGACGTGCATCTCCAGCATGAACATCATCTCCTATATCTTCGGTTGTTATTTTATTGATGATGCTTTGTAAGCGGTATCTTTCCCAAGGTTGAGAGCTTCCGTCAGCAGCAACAATTCCCGCCATCAATCCGATAGTAGCATCAAAATCTCCAGCTATGTTGTAAATTAACGTTCCTTCGACACTCAATTCTCCATAATTATTCAGGATCAGTTGTCCTCTCGTTTCATGATATATCTCATCTTTATTCCCTGCTTGGAACGGATCTTCGAATGAATCAGAGAGAGCAGAAACTCTTTCATCGGGATGAAGCACATGGTTTCTTGAGAAAGGAACTCCCAATAAGGCTCGCACCTCCCATCCATTAGCATAAAGAAATGCGCCTTGGTTATTTCGGTAACTTAAAGTAGCTCTTGGGATGACCGTTGCTTCGATTCCTGCACCAGAGCCACCGGCAAATAGTTCTGCGCCTAGCCGCAAGAGATTTAGCTGTTCTCCAACAACTCTGGGAACGCTGCCTAATGCCACAGGAACATCGATGATTAGCTCACCTGAATCAGGAGCATCTGCATCTGGTGTACCTTGTTGCTGCCCAGACGCTGCTGGAGCAAAAGCAGCTAGCAATGCTGCTGTAGTATATCCTGCTGTTGCCGGAGTTAATCGAACTTCAGATAAGGCATGTATCCCTCTTCTTACCGTAGCTGGAACATTTCTGATCATTGCTGGAGCTTGTTGAACCATCTCTACTGCTGCCTGAGCAAGACCAGAACCAATTTGAAGAGCATAATCTATACCATTCATTGGCCGAACTGCTAGAACTCCATGCCTTTCCACAACTTTATAGTCATCACCACTAGCACCAGCAATCTCACGAACTGCATCAGCAGAATATAATTCTCTTTGCTGAGGAACAAATAATCCTTCGCCATCAACTCTCGTAAAAGTTCTCCCTGCAGCAACTACCCTCTCGCTAGGAAGAGCTAATGCTAAAGCATCTGATCCTGCTTCTCCATCCACTAATTGACCTAATGTCCTTCTCTGATAATCATTTGAAATAGTAATGCTCATGGTTTTTCCTCCCCTCGTTGAATCAACAATCCATCTACCTCTTGTAATTGCGCTTCTCCGCCGATCATAAACGTCTTGCCAGGTCCATAGCCGCGAAGTTGTCCTAATTTCTTCTCAAAGAAGGCTCTGTTAGCAGTAACGTCCCTTCGTCCAAGACCATATAATTCTGGATGAGCAAAGACATCCCCGACCAATTCGTTATATAATTGCCCTCGGGTAAATACTCTTGCCCCTTCTGCCGTGACGGCTTGCATAATTTGGCCATAAAGCTGTTCAAATCCCTGCAGTTGCTGACGAGACGGTAATGTGGTTCGAATTGTTTCAATAGCAGTATACCAGGTATTCTGTAACGGTTCATCAAGACAAATCCTGCCATCATCTTCTTCTCTAGGTATGGCTACATCATCTTGACTTGGAGTAACAGCTGCCCCGACAGTTGTAGCGTCTCCCTGTCCTGGAAGTGCTGGTCCTGTTCCCGGTGCATCATAATTACAGACTGCTTCTAGCGTAACTCCAGCATTCTTTGCGGAATATCCTGCTTCACCACAATTTGTTGGAAATTTTGTTGGCTCCGTAGTGCAAGCATCGACTAATGTTCGTTCTGCTCTGCCGCCATAATCCCCACCGCAATGAGTAGGAGCTGGTAGAGGAACAGCAGGTTCGTATCGTTCCATGAAACAAGCTTCTTCTAAGGTTCTGTTTGGTTCAGGGCCTTTCAATCCTAAATACCCACACGTATCAGGAGCAAAACCAAGGTCATCTTCAGAGTAATACTCACTACCATCTACTTGATCTTCGCCCGTTACAGATTCTTCCCCACCAACACGAGTTGGTCCGCTGCTGGTATCAGGAAAGTTAGGGATTTGCTCAACGCTCCCTTCAGAGCTTGGGCAAGGATATACTTCTCGACATACTGCTTCAGACAAGGATGATTCTGATGCTTTTTCAGCAGCTGCATATGTGGCATATCGTTGAACAACATCTCCCAGCTTTAACTGGAGAGTGCTTTCTGGAGTTCGTACAACGATGACTTTTTCATAACATTCAGCTGCCGTCGGTTCAGCGACTGCTTCAGCGGCTGGTTCGGGAACTGGTGAAGCAGTTGGTTGAAGGGTCTTACCAACTTCAACTTCTGCTAACAGTTCACCAAGTGTCTGGTCGTTGCCTACAAAAACATCTTGGCAATCAGCAGCAGTTAATCCAGACTTCTCAATATAAAGATTAGGATCTGATAAATATTCAAATTGGTCAACCAAATCGCCTAACCTCAACTGAAGCGTTCCTCCATCAGGAGTTTGTACATCAACAAGAGTACTACTATACAATTTCTCTGCTGTTGCTTCAGCCGTCGGTTCAGCTGCTGCTTCAGCTGCTGGTTCAAGAGCTGGTGAAGCAGTTGGTTGACCTGCAGCATCTCTAGGAGCATATCCTCGAGCTCCTTCTGCTATAACATCATCAATAGTCGTACCTTTGTCAACAGGCACATCAGCACAATCAGCGACAGTCAGTGCACTCCGTTCAACATAATCTGGAATCCCTGCAGCATCAGTCTCCCCTAATGGAGGCTGCCCATAAACATCATGATATTGATCCAATAAATCACCTAATGTCAATTGAAGCGTTCCTCCATCAGGAGTTCTCACATTAACAAGAGTATTAGCACATTCTGCAGCACTAGGCATACCTATTTCCCAAGGAGTATATAATCTATTTAGATCACGACAATCAAGAACTTCTTCAATTAATTGGGCAATAGTCCTTTCACCATAATCACGAAGGTCAACGACTAAATCATGATGCGCCGCAGTTGCTTTACCATCAGGAGAAGCACCTATGTCATTAACGAAACCAATAACAAGTCCATCCTTAGGAAAACTTCCAACATAATCTGCTGCATCTAAGCCACCATCTCCCCCTCTTGTTGGCAGTGGTTCTCCTAATTGCCAAGCTAAGCCATCAATAGATTTCTGTACTCTTGCCAACGCCTCTTCTGCATAATCTGCATCAGCATGAGCTTCCTGAACTTCATCTTTCAATCCTAAAACATAATCAACAGCAGCTATTCCTCCGCCTACCGCTCCAACTCCTCCTAGAAATAATCCTACTCGATGCCAATTTTTTAATGTATAAGGATTCCCTCGACCGCCCCATTCTCGGAAATTGTTGATCCCCTTTCCAATGCCGCCGCCTGCTGCTCCCAATCCTGCTCCGATACCACCTGCAGCCCAGCTAAATCCGCTGCCTATTCCTTTACCTATCCCTCGTGGAATATTCATGAGATCATAATTCAAAGTGTGCTGCAATCGTGATCCATCATATGCTTCTCGCACACTTCCTGCTGCCTGTCCAGGTAACTTTGATGCAAAACTCCACGCTTGCTGATACCATGCTGGACCAACTGCATCCCCTGAACTTGCTGTATTATTAGAATGGTCTTGACTACCAGAACCATCATCTGCTGTTGGAGGTTCAGGAATACCTTGTGTACGAGAACTGTTCCTATCTAAGCGAGCAATAACTTCTCTAGGAGTGATGTATGTTACTTCGTCACTAATCTTTCTCACCACAGGCTTCACAGCGGAACTACTATCTGTCGAATCTCTTCCCCTACTAAAAATTTTTCTAAATTGATTTGGTATGCGCCAATCCATGAATATTCCCCACCCTACTCCTCTTAATACCACTTCGGAGTGGGACTCTTATTTAAATCTTTTGGAAGATACTTTGTAATATCCAGAACGAAACAACATCATTTAAACATAGCCTTTAGAGAGTTTCAAAGAGACTTAAAAAAGATTGCCCACAATTGGTACGCTATCCCTAGCGAGAAGAAGACTATGACCATCAGCCCAACGATGCGTGGAAGATTCAAAGAATATTCTGGCTTCCTATTACCAAGCTGTTTAGCTTTCCAATACATCAATGTGATAAGAATTCCATCCAATCCTCCTGCAATAGCGCCGGTCATTCCAATGATGGTGATGAAAGATGTCAGATTGAAGAGGACGACGAATAATGGCACCGAGAAAACGAGGAAGAATGCTTTTGCTTTCGACAGGTGGTAATCATATTCATAAACTTCCAAAAGCGCTATTCCCAACGTGAGATAGGATGTAAACATCGCCAAGACGGCAATCATGTTTGCTAAAAAGCCAAGGATGGGAGAGCTGTAAAAGCTTAGAGCGATGGTCGCTATCCGTTCATTCGGCTGAAGCAGCTCGAAATTTTGTAAGCCGATGATGCCGATGATGAAGAAACAGAAAACAATGTAGAGAATGATCGGAATGACAGAGCCCCAGACGATAACCTTCTTCATCTGTTTCTTTTCTTTTCCCAGAACTTCCTGCAATTCTGGAACTGCTGCCGTTCCATGCAGAGCAAAGAAGATTACTCCATAAGGTAGAAAGAAATAGGCCCAATTTGTTCCCGTAAAATTTGACCAGCTAATCTGATCAAAAGAAAATATCCCTACTAAAGCGATGATGACCAATAATGCAGATATCAAAAACAATTCAGCCTTCCCCGTAGCTTTGACACCCTGATAGATAATAATGAATGTTACCAAGAAGAAAAGGAGGCTGTAGAGTAGAGGGCTACACACAAAACCCCAGAGTAGGCTGTCACCTTGTTCTGTTAAGCCGCACTCAAAAATTCCCTTAAAAATCTGAAATAAGCTTTCTCCTTCTCCTATTAAATAGGCAGTCAACGCCCCATAGATCAGGAATAATAAAGAAAATGCCATGATCTTCTTGCCATTTTTTCCAAGATATTTTTCGGCATAGCCCGTCAGCTGGTGCTGCTGCTTTGTCCGCAAAACAACTTCACCCATAAACAAGTTGACGAACATCAAAACGATACCCAGTGAAATAATCAGAAAAGCCCCATACAAAAACCCTGCCTTCGCCACGACGTAAGGGATCGCTAAGATTCCTGCTCCGACGATTGTCCCGATAAGTGTTGTCGTTGCTATCAGAGCCCTATACCTGCCAAAGAATCCAGTATACTCCTTAACCTCTCCTCTTTTTTTAAACACGTGTTAAAGATATATTTTGTATTTATAATGGTTTTGCTGAAGTGGGTTCAGTAGAAAATGTCCCGCAGGCAGCTGTTCAGCAACTATAATAAGATTAAAATGAGCCGCTAAAGTGAGAAAAAAATAGTGGGGCTGCTGGGATTTGAATTTCTGTGCCAAAAGAGTTACTTTTGTGCATCCCAGATCTAAGGCTGCCTTCATGCAAAGTTAAACGGGTTATTTAGCTTTTCATTACTGGAGGCCCCGATTCTACCAGGTTATACTACAGCCCCACAAAAAGCCTAAACTCCCTGCTGTTTTATTAATGTTTTGCTCTCATTCTCCCAATACATTTAAATAAAAAATAAGGAACATTCATCTTATGAAAACATCGGAATCAACAGCCAAGCTTCCTACAAAATATGGTCTATTCACCATTCATGCTTTTCAGAACGGCAAGAAGAATGAAAATCTAGCCTTAACCAGAGGCAATCTGAAAAATAAGAAAAATGTTCTCACCAGAATCCAATCAGAATGTTTGACCGGAGAAGTGTTTTGTTCTACTAGATGCGACTGCCAGGAACAACTCACCACATCCTTACAATTGCTTGGCAAAGAACAGAACGCTATCCTTATCTATCTCCGCCAGGAAGGCCGTGGGATAGGGCTATTTCAAAAAATAAATGCCTACCATCTCCAGGATAAAGGCTTGGATACGGTAGAAGCAAACCAGAAGTTGGGCTTTGCTCCGGACAAAAGAGATTACGCTGATGCTGCAAAGATCATCAGCAAAGCAGGCATCAAAAGCATAAAGCTGCTCACCAACAACCCAGAAAAAGTAAAAGACTTAAAAAAACATGGGATTGTAGTAACAGAGATGATCCCTTTACTAACTATTCCCACTGCAGAAAATAAAAGATATCTCCAGACAAAAAAAGAGAAGTTAGGACAGGTCTTATGATAACTCTTGACGGATCGTATGGAGAAGGCGGAGGGGCATTAGTAAGGACAGCTTTGGCTCTTTCTACTCTAACAGGAAAAGAATGCCTCATCAAGAACATCAGGGCTGGAAGGCCAAATCCAGGATTGAAAGCGCAACATCTGCAGTCTATCCAGGCATTGCAGCAGATCTGCAAGGCAGAAACAAACCCCATCGAACTTGGCTCGACAGAATTACATTATAGGCCGGGAAAAGTAAAAGCAGGCATCTATCATATTGACATTGGAACTGCTGGCAGCATCTCCTTGTTATTGCAAGCGTTGATTTTACCGTGCATGTTCGCTCCCCACAAGGTGACGCTGATGGTAAAAGGAGGAACGTGCGGCAAATGGCAGGCTCCCGTAGAGTATCTTCAAAATATCCTATTGCCGTTCCTCCAGCGCTTTGTCGAAAGAATAGAAGTAAAAATAATCAAGCGAGGCTACTTCCCCGTTGGAGGTGGAGAAGTGAAAATAGAAATAAGGCCGCAGGTAAGCTCTGATGATCCTGCGGTCATCTCCTTATTTTGTAACTCCCTACCAAAATACCATTTTGAAAAGCAGGGGAAATTAGAGCAGATACGAGGTATCGTCAACGTTTCATCAGATCTGCAGGAGAAAGAAGTTGCCGAGCGCATCAAGCATGCTGCCGAAGTTGGGCTGAGAGAATTTGATGTTCCAAAAACAATACGGGTAGAATATTCCAACACCTTTAGCACGGGAGGAGAAATCGTCCTCTGGGGAGTTTTTTCTGGAAGTGCTTTTTCAGAAAATAGCGATGCTACCTTATTCATGGGCAGCAGTGCTTTAGTGGAAAAAGGCAAGAAGTCAGAAGAGATCGGCAAGGATGCTGCCAAACGGCTGGCAGAAGAGATCAACTCAGGACATCCTATCGACCCTTACCTTGCTGACCAATTAATCCCTTTTATGGCCCTGCTCCCTGGCTCGATAATCGCTACCCGCAGAATTACGGATCATACTCTTACCAACATTTACGTTACGGAACAGTTCTTGCCCGTTGGATTTAAGATTGGAAAGAATACGATCATGGTGGTTGGAAAGTAAAAGTTTATAAAGACCGTCCAGAAATTATGGGAACTATGTTAGAAAAAACATGCATCTCTTGTAAAAAGAAGACAGTGAACGATAAGGGAACAGTAACCTTCAGCTGCCCGCAATGTGGAAACTATGACATTGTCCGTTGCACGAACTGCAGAAGCAATGCTTCACGGTACACATGTCCAGGCTGTGGATTCAAAGGCCCTAATTAAAAAAATAATGGAAGAATGGAGTTATCAGATTCTTGGGACTAAGCTTTTCAAAGAAAAGCGCATGTCGCACGGTTGATGATAGCTTTATTGAAGCTCTATGGCGAAAGCAGTCGTAACATTCAAATTGATGCCGGAAGCTCCGGATGTTGATCTAGCCAGTATTAAAAAGAAAGCGCTGGCCATAGCCAAAGATGCCGGCTCTATCGGTCAGATGCAGGCAAAGGAAGATCCTATCGCTTTCGGTTTGGTAGCAGTCTTAATGCTAGCGATGTTTGAAGTTGAAGGGACAGAATTTGATGCCATTGCTGAAGAGATGGGAAAGCTAGCAGGCGTGCAGTCGTCTGAAGTAGCCAAGATGGATCTGGCGTTAGGATAAAGTTTTTATATTCTCTTCTCTTCCATTAAATTGATGATAGAGCAAGCAAGAGGAAAGATAAGCTTATTCATAGTTTCTTGCTTTACCCTATCCTTGCTCTTGATCAGCTGCTCGTCAGAAGAAGCAACATCTCAAACTATCAACCAAGAGCAGCAAAATAATGAGACAATAACCATGAAACTAACAAGTATAGCGTTCAAGCACAGCGAAACCATTCCTAAAAAATACACCTGTGATGGAGACAACACTAATCCAGAACTGCAGATTTCCCACGTTCCAAAAGGAACAGTAAGTCTTGTCTTGATCATGGATGATCCTGATATCCCTACTGCCGTAAAGGAAGCACGTGGAATTCAAGTATTTGACCATTGGGTAATTTTTAATATTCCACCAGAGACCAGAACAATCACCACTTCTCCTTCTTTCGGCACCTTAGGAAAAAATTCTGCTGGGCAGAATAAATATACTGGCCCTTGTCCCCCGCCACAATACCAGCCGACAACGCATCGTTATTTCTTCAAGCTCCATGCTTTAGATACAACATTAGATCTTCCCGCAGGAGCAACGAAAGCACAAGTAGAACTGGCTATGCATGGGCATATTATCGAGCAAGCAGAGTTGATGGGGAAGTATGATCGAAGCTGAAAGATCACGAATTCTTCTTCCACAACGGTTTTAAATGGAAGCACATAGCCAAAAGATATGGCGATAAACAGCATCTTATTATTAGAAGACACAGAAACTTCTTCTTTAGCAGAACGATTGGCAGGAATGCTGACTTCTTTCAAGGTGGCGAGAAGAGAAATTCGGAAACAGACGAGACGCCGCTTTGTTCAAGGTAATGGGCATTACGATGTAGCTTTTATCCCTACTACTACTGGCCTGCAGAGAGGATCTTTTGTCGAAGGTGAGATAGAGCCTACAGAATGGCGAGGAAATCGGGACTGCCTGATGGTAGGATATGGAATCGCTCCCATGGATGGAACTAAATATGATGCCTTCTTAGCCACTCCTGACTTGATGACAGCAGTCAGCCCGGTAGTATACTTAAGGCAATTCTTTGATTCTCTTCATTCTTCCTAATTGTATCTTTCCTAAACTTCTTCCAAATCTACTTCCTAAACTCCAATACGCAAGAATTGATGCAGTACCTTTTCTTCCCTTTAGGACCGTCATCAAAGACATGGCCTAAATGCCCTTTGCATTTTTTACAGATGACTTCCGTCCTGATCATCTCCTGAGACTTATCTTCTTTAAATTCAACGTTGCTAGCCTCCGTAAAACTCGGCCATCCCGTCCCGGAATCGAATTTTGCGGAAGAAGAAAATAATTCTGCCCCGCACTGCACACAATGATACCAACCTTTCTTTTTATTCAATAATAATGTCCCGGTAAATGGTGCTTCTGTCCCTTTCTCGAGAAGAACGTGTAATTGTTCTCGTGTCAAAGATTTCATAGGTTTCTTCATCGCAGCACCTTCAGCACTTCTTTCAATGGTTTTTTCGTCTTGATGCCAGTCCCGGAAAAATGTGTTCTTGTTCCAGCTAACTGTTGTATGGTAACATCCATCTTGGGCGGCTCTTTCCCATATTTCTTGGCCAAGACATGAAGATCATAAAAGAATGGCTGGTCTTGCGCTGCTTCTTCCAGCAAGAGAGAAAGAAACTTCTCCTCTTCTTGAAAGGTATTTTTTTTATTCATGGCCTCCAACAATGGCCAATCAAATAAGGGTCCTACCCACAACGGCCCCATCCATTCCCATCCTTCTTCAAAATTGTACACGGATGTCTTGAATTCAAGGGTCTTAGGATTCATCAAAAAATACTGATGCTGCTTCAATATGGCATCGCATTTCTCTTTTCCCTTCTCGCTCCGAAAATACATCCTGAAATAATGGTCTTTATGATATGCCAAGATAGGAACAAGCACTTTGTCAAACTGTATCCCTTGAAGTTGGATCTTCCGGATCAAGATACGTAAACCAATCTCATGCATCAGATATGTCCTGACATTCCTTGCCCAATATTTCCGCAGAGTCACTTTAGGATACGTCCCTGTCAAAGCAGCGGTATCCGTGGCAGTTATAGCAAGAATGCCATCCCGCTTGATCCTGTTTACGGCAGCAGATAAGAAAGGGTTTGGTGTGCCAAATGGGTCGATGTCAATATAATCAAAATAGCCGTTGAAATTATCCTCAGGAGAGCTTAAGAGAAAATGTTCAGCATCATCATTTCTAACTACGAGCTTATGTTTAATATCAGCTGCACTAATGTTGCTGAGATGCAGATTTTCCGTGAGAACTTCAGCAAAATGTTCTTTATTGTCATTGATGAACAGCTGTTTTATTTTTCCTTTTGTTAGCTCCTGCAGAAACCTGATAGCTCGTATTCCTGAACCAGCTAACGGATCAGCGATATCCATATCTTTGTTTGCAACAGAATTCAGCAGAAGAATGGAGATATTCCTATTGGATGTCATCAAGGGATTGTAGAACACTTCCTGTTTCTTGCTGGGATCTCGTTCAGGAAGAGTCGCTTTGATAATTGCTTTCTGCTCCTTAATGATCTGCATAAGATCTTGACCAGGTCGTATCTATAAAAGCCTTTCTTTAGAATAAAACACTTTAGAATAAAACACTTCAAAACTAAAGCTACACCCCCTCCAAGAAACATTTATAAAATAACTCCTGAAAAATAGAGGTATGGATAAGGTCCAGCTTCTCTCTCCAGTAGGTGATTTCGAATCGCTGATTGCTGCAATAAACAACGGTGCAGACTCCATCTATTTAGGGTCAAAATTATTTAACGCCAGAAGATTAGCGCATAATTTCACCGCAGATGAATTGAAAAGGGCAGTGCAGTATGCCCATCTCCACAATGTCAGAGTTTTCCTGACGCTGAATACCCTTATCAAAAATCAGGAGATCAAGCCTTTTCTTTCTCAATTGGCCATGGCAGAACAGTTAGGGATAGATGCTGTCATCCTGCAAGACTTGAGTTTTGCCCCGCTAATCAAAGCTCATTTTCCTTCTCTCGCCGTCCATGCCTCTACTCAGGCAACGATCATGAATACTCCTTCCGTTGAATATTGGAAAAAATATGTTGATGTATTTGTTCTGGCCAGAGAACTGACGAAGCAGCAGGTAAAAGAGATAGAAAAACAAACAAAAGCGCATCTAGAAATTTTTGTTCATGGTCATTTATGTATTTCCTATTCCGGCCAATGCCTTATTTCTTCCTTGATCGGCAAAAGGTCCGGAAACAGAGGCATGTGCGCCAGTTCCTGCCGAAAACAGTATAACGGAGACAAGTACCTGATTTCTGCAAAAGATCTTTGTCTGATAGATAATGTTCCTGACATCATTGAATGCGGAGTGAAAACGATCAAGATTGAAGGGCGCATGAAATCTGCCGAGTACGTTGCAACCACAACACGATATTATCGGCAGCAGCTGGATGCATATTATCAGAAAAGAAAAGTTCTAGTGACAGATAAGACCATGAAGAATCTGAAGCTGGCATTCAACAGGGAATTCACCTCAGGTTTCTTCGCCGATCAGAAGTCGATAGTAGATAGTACCATCCCTTCCAAGCGTGGAATTTTATTAGGAAAAGTGATAGGTGGAGAGCTCGTGCTACAGCATCCCCTTGAAATGTACGACGGCATCAATATTGTTCATCAAGGCAAACACCAAGGCTGTCATGTGAAAGACATTTTTGTTAAAGGAAATAAAGTAGCGAAAGCCCAACAGGGGCAAAGCATTCGTCTAGGTGTACCTGGATTTACTAATGGCGCTTTGATTTTTTTGATGACGCCTCTTCATGGCGAAAACCTGCTGGGGGAGAATACAAGATGTGCTGTTGATATCTCCATAACAGTCCAAAGACAGAACGTTCCCCTGCTAGAGGTTACCGTTCTAGATAAAACTATAAAAATCCCCCTTCAATCGCCTGCTTCAGCGCCAGAAAAGCATCCTTTTCCTTTTGAACAGCTGGAGAAAGAATTGCGGAAGTTCGAGAGCGATATCTTTTTTATTAGGAATATTACTGGGTCGACAGACAATTCCTTCATCCCGAAAAGTGAGCTGACCACATTCCGAAAAGGACTTGAGCAGCAATTACTTGATCTGCTTGTTCCTATTGCTAAAGAAAAGAAAACAGTTCCAATTCCCACCTATAAAGTACAGCTATCACAGGAGAAAAAAGTTCATGTTCAAGTGTATTCTCTTCAAGGGTTACGAGAAGCACTGCAAGCGAAAGCGGATGTGGTGTACTACGATATCTTTGCCTCTGATCTAGAGAAAGCTGCTCTGCTTGTTGCTGCAGCAAAAAAATCTGGACAAAAAGTTCAGTTCTATGTGCATACTCCTATGGTCATGGTAGATGAGAATCTGAAAAGGATGATACCCATTCTCAAAACCATCAAGCCCGATGGCATACTGGTGAATAACGTGGGTATTCTCACTCTTCACCTAGACATACCGCTGATCATGGGATACCAGATGAATATCTTTAATGACCATCAGCTTACCTTTTATGGACATCCTGCTGTTGCCTCCATAGAATTGAATGGAAAAGAATTAGCTGGATTTCAGAACAAGAAAGATTTGCTGTATTATGCTCATGGTAGGCCAGTCGTCATGACCTTTAAAGAGCATCTTCCAACGGAAAAACTGACGGACAAGGAAGGATATACTTTTCCCCTTCGTGTTGGCAGCACGGGAGCTACAGAAATGCTTTACTCGAAGCATATAGGGATACTGCAGCGCACCAATGAAGTTGTTCATGCTGGAATCACTCAACTATTCTTGGATTTGGATGATGATGTATTTGCATTAACTACGTTGTATAAGAAGTTATTATCCGGTGAACAGGTAGGAAAGGCAGAGACTTATGCATTTAGGAAAGAAGCAACGGTAGGCAATTTAGTGAAAGGAGTGATGTGAAGAAAGATTAAAGAAAGAAAACCATTCACAAAAAGAGCCTACTCTTTTCTAAACAATTCAATTTATATTTTTATGATGGTAGTAGGACACTTTATTTTTTCTCTATTAGCAATATATTCACGTTCGTAGCAGTCAACCGTAAAGCAAAAATTCTGCCGGTATCCGACAATCAACGGTTTTTGAAGCTGTTCAGCTAATCTAATTGGGCGCCAAATATGCCAGGCAGTTTCTACATCCTGAGGGAAAAGAGGGCTTTGATATCCATCACAGAGGTAATTACAAAGATAAATAATAGCATCGATGCTTTTCCTTACAGAAAATTGCTCAAATGGCTCTATAACTCGCTTTGTTTTTTCTCTTTTCGCAGATTCATCAAGATGATCGTCATAAAATGATTGTCCAGATACAGGAGGCGCAATAGTAACCAAAACATTATCTGTCCCATAGTTAGCTTGTAGTTCTGTTACAAAAGGATGGCGCTCGGAAATCTTGTGCGAGAGATGGATGTATAACGACTTTGCGTCCTCTGGAATGACACCAAAGAGACCATGTCGTTGCGCCGCTTTTCTGGCAGCATCTTCTATTTCTTCCCGTTCAGCCATAGATGTAGAGAGAGCTCGTAACACGGCAAGGGCTTCTTGTCGTTCTTTTGTTGATGCGGTCATTTTATGTTCCCTCATTATCCATATTTGTGAGATGTTTTACCAATGTTCTGGTCAGTTCAAGTATTGCTGAAGAACCATCCTCTTTATCGGCTAACGCTCTCCGAATATATTGTGCAGTAGTCAATTCAGTAGTGGGATCTATTCCACGTAACGTTTCATAACAAGCTCTATAAGATTCTACTGGATCTAGAGGTATTGGGTTATGTCTCCAATTTCCTTTTCTTTCATCACCCGGAGCAAAATAATCCAAAACACTTTCTAATTCAGGAAGGTCGCAATCTACTGCTCTCTTGAATCTATATCGCGTATCTAATGCTGGTCCTAATGCATATCTATGACCTAATCCCATTTTCATTATGTTTATCTCTTGATTATTTTTTACACAAATTTTTTTGATGAGCTGGTCTAAGTAGTAATTCTTCCAAGGCTGAACTTCTTTCAGGATCATCAACACGAGCCAAGGATAACAAATATTGTCCTACTGTTTTATGCTCTGAGTGTACTTCCAATACTCTTGAACAAGCTCTATACTCTGCCACAGTATCAGGAAACTGACTACCAAGGGAAGCATATCTACCCATAGGCTTAACATATTCCTCAATCGCTTGTAGTTCGTTTCGCACACAATGTATTGCTTTGGGTGCTCCAATCACAACCTCCCCGTTCTCATAGCATATTGTATATGGCGCTCCAGGGATGTGTACGGTTTTAAATTTCATTTTGTTTACCTATTGTTTGTTATTTCTAAGTAGTTATCAAAGGACTATATTAATTTATGTCGTACCATTATAGTACGAAAACTTTAAATATAAGCTTTCTTTCAAAGAAAACATGAACACCGAAGCACTACGAAAAATAGGACTGACAGAGAACGAGATTAGGATTTACATAGATTTGCTCAAATCAGGATCAAGTACCGCTTATGACATCGGGAAAAGAACAGGGATCTATCGGGTACATGTCTATGATAAGGTAGAGCAGTTGATGGATAAAGGATTGGTAACCCATGTCTATCAGGGAGCAAAGAAATTCTTTCAGGCTACATCACCGGAGAAGATTAAACACTATCTTGAAGAAAAGAAAAAGAGTGTAGAAGCGCAGGAAGAAGCTGTTAACTCTATCTTGCCAGAATTGGAAGCGATGGCAAACTTGCCGAAAGAAGATACGTTTGTAGAAGTCTTCAAGGGAAATGAGGGGTTAAAATATTTTTTGAAAGATATTGTCAAGACGAAGAAGGAAGTTCTGGTTACAGGCATTGATGACCAAAAATATCAAGATGCTCTACCCATCTTTATGAAGCAGTACTTCCGTGAGTTGAAGAATGATAAGATCAAAGAGAGGATAATAACCGCAAAAAGAAAAGGCATATTCTTATTTGATAAACAATTAGCGCCAACAACAGATTATAGGTTTTTAGAAGAAACACAATTCAATCCAACCAACACCTTCATCTATGGGAATAAAGTTGTTATCGTCACCTGGGGCTCGCCGGTTACTGCAGTGATGATCAAGAACAGTCAGATTGCAGATACGTATAGAAGTCACTTTGAGCATCTCTGGAACATTGCTTCAAAGACAGCTTAATATTTTTGCACGACACAAAGAGATACCTACAACCCATCCATAATTATTTAAACCTTCAAACTTTCCTTCTCCTATGAAACATACGCTGCAAGTTACCCTGATGCTCTTAACGTTCTTCCTGGCAGCGCAATACATCGGCTTAAATGTCCTCTACAGCAGCATCGACACACAACAAAGCGATATCCAAGGGCAAACCGTCTTTGAAGACTTGCCCGTAGGAGAACGGCCGCCATTGGAAGAGCAAACTTCTTACGCCCCCATCTTGGGTTCCATCATCATCGGAACGATATTATTATTGATCCTCATCAAGCTCAACTGGACGTGGGTGTGGAAGATCTGGTTCCTGATTGCCGTGGGCATCGCCTTAACCATGTCTTTAGGCACCTATTTACCAGCCAGCATAGCTGTTGCCGTCGCTTTCATCCTGGCAGCATGGCGCGTCTTCAAGCCAAACTTCTGGCTGCAGAACTTAACTGAAGTCTTTATTTATGGAGGATTAGCCGTCATTTTTGTTCCCATCCTCAATCTCTGGTCGGTAAGCATACTTCTCATACTCATTGCCATCTATGATGCCTATGCCGTATGGAAATCGAAACATATGGTGACATTAGCCACATCACAGACCAAAGCAAACATCTTTGCCGGATTATACATCCCTTATAAGATCAAGAAAGATTCAACAGCAACAAAAACAGATTCAGCAATATCAGCTTCAGCAACAACAAGCACCAAAAAATCCCCCAGCAAAATCAGAACAGCCCTTCTGGGTGGAGGAGATATCGGCTTTCCACTCATCTTTGCCGGAGTTATCATGAAAGAATTAGGCTTATGGCAAAGTTTGATCATTCCCCTTTTTGCAGCGGCAGGACTGGCTTTATTGCTCTGGAAAGGTGATCATCATAAATTCTATCCTGCCATGCCCTTCATCGGCGGAGCCTGTTTTTTAGGATGGGGAGTAGTTTGGGTAGTATCCTTAATTTTATAACCACTAAAAAGTAACAAACTAAAAGAAAAATTTATAAACTGCCCTCTCTAAGAATGTCTTATGTCATTAGATCTCTTCATGGAGCGAGAAGTTCGTAATGTAGGCAGCAATACGATCATCATCGATCGTGATGACCCTCTCACCCGAGGATGGGGTTTCTTCGAAAGCTTAGAGGGCAGATTGAGATTATTGAGTTGGAGTGTGTCAAATCTTCCTAGAGAGCAGACGGTAGAGCATATCGAAGATTATCTCGTCAAAGAAGGAATGGATGATGTTACCGTCAGGGCAGGGCATAGCCGAGTATTTGAAGATATGTCTAGATTATTCACCGATGAGAAACTGAAAGATATCAGCATCATGGGAAGGATATTTTTAGGGATACCTGCAACGTTCTACCAAGGATTGCTAGCAAAACTATTCAGAGCAGACCATTACAATCCTTTCACCAAAACAGCAATAATTTATTCCGATGTTCCAGCAATTGCCCGTCATGAATTAGGGCATGCCAAAGATTTCAGCGAAAGAACATTTCCAACGTGGTATGCTCTTTCCCGGTCCATTCCAGGGATAGATCTATTTCAGGAAGGTAAGGCAACAATGTATGCTCATGAAAGTATGGCGCCAAAAGATAAATGGCAGACAGGACGATATCTTGTTCCTGCGTATGCTACCTATGTGGGAGGATATCTTTCACTCATCGCCTTCTGGGGAACTGGCTCAGCGCCAGCAGCAGGAGTAGTGGGATTAGCCGCATTGGCAGCGGGACATATCATCGGAAATATGTATGCCGGATTACGAAAAGCAGCCGATTATGTTTCCGGCAGATCAAAACAGGCAGATTATGCTGTCGCTCCAACCATGGAAATCGTTACGGAAGCTTCTCCACCAAAAGAAAGTTTCTTATCAAGAGTTGGCGGAAAACTGAAGGCAGCAGCACGATACGTTACAGGAACTTCTACACCTAGACCGATGGCTGTCGGCGCGATGTGAGAAATACGTACTAACAAACAAAAGGTTTAATATGCCACAATTCTTTAATTCATATACCCATACTATTTGACACCAGCAAAAAAATGAGCGAAAAAGCAATAGTGAGTGATAGACCCCATAAAGTGCCGGTAGATTTGAGGAAAGCCTTAACTGCTGATCTGAATGTGCTGGCGAGATGGAACAGCCTTACACCAATCCAACGCAACGAGTGGATCTGCTGGACGACTATAGTCAAAAAAGCGGAAACGAGAGCCGAACATATCGCCCGTATGGTTGCAAAGTTAAAAGAAGGCGAACGGCAACCTTGCTGCTGGCCAGGTTGTCCTCACCGCAGACCAAGCGCTAAAAAATGGTTTAACAAATGAAAAGAACGCCTGATCATGATAAACGTATAGCAAACATGACCTTTGCATCAGTGTATCCCCATTATTTGGCAAAGGTTGAGAAAAAAGGCAGAACGAAAGAAGAATTACATCAAGTGATACGATGGTTGACTGGTTTTGACGAAAAAAAACTGCAAGAACTCATTGATGATCAGGTGACTTTTGAAACATTCTTTCTGAAAGCAAAATTAAATAAAAATGCTCGCCTGATTACAGGGGTAATATGCGGATATCGTATAGAAGAAATCAAAAACCCATTGACGCAACAAGGAAGATATCTGGATAAGCTTGTTGATGAATTAGCAAAAGGCAAGGCCATGGATAAAATTCTGCGAAAAGAATAACAACTTATGACGTTAATCACGCAAAAGAATCCAACAAATTCCTTCAGATCATCTCTCTAAATAATACTTATCAAATCCCCGAACATTGCTCCGATACCTATCTTCAACAATATCGGGAGAGATCATCAAGCCGTCTTGAGCAGCGATCGTCTGCACTCCCGTAATCCTCTGGATATCACGAGCTGCCTGTAAAGGATCTGCTTTCAACATCTCTAATCCAAAATGAGTCAGAATAACCAACTTTGGCTGGACGAGAGAAACAAGTTTAACCGCGCTTTGAACATCTAGATTCTTGCCCATAGCTTTATCATCCGGATAAGGAACATTCAAGATCAAAATATCAGTGCCTTTTAACTCTTCAACGAGAGCTTCATGATACGCCGTATCTCCAGGATAACTTAACGTAAATTTCGGGCAGAAAAACTTAAACCCTATGGCATCCTCATCAGTATGATCGACAGGCAAGGCATGGATTTCCAATAATTCGATAGCCACTTTATGTTTCTTTTCTAACGGGATGATACGCTCCAACATCTTTTGGTGATGCTTGGTTAAAAAAGGATGATTATTTTCTGTCGAATGTAAGACCGACTTGCTCGCCAACAACAAGCCTCTCTGCTCAATCCCCGAGTGCGTCATCGCATCAATGACAGCATTAAGGTCATTGCAATGGTTAATGTGGTTATGAGAGACTAGCACGGCAATAGTCTGGTGAAGATTCACTCCAAATTCTTTAGCCTTGACTAATGCTCCCGGCCCGGGATCAAGATGAAACTGCAGGTCTTCTACCTGTAAAATGATGCCTCCGGAAGCGCGAAGCTGTTTTGACACGACAGCACTGCTGCCTGCTGTTCCCAGAAAAATGATTTTAGACATCGCTCCCTTCACTCTGGCAAGGGAAAAGAGGGTTAATAAAGATTGTTGTGGTGGGATATTAGCTTTTTAGAGGTCGTTCGAGAGATGCAGAAAATCCAGGAAGATATTTGCCAAATGTAGCTTGGAGCTCTTGCTGGATATTGACCCCTTGCAAAGCATCAGCCACCTGCACGATACTGGCTACATGGCCCTGGCGGAGAAGAGAGTACGCTTCCTGAACGATCGCTGGGATTCGTAGAGCGCGATCTACTAAGCTGCCATATTGTCCGGAAAGATGTTGCCTCAATAAGCCTTGCATTATCTCCTCTCTTTCTGGATGAAGAGATTCTAAAAAATCTCTGAGACCTGTTCGTTCAGCATATGGTTCATAGAAAAAATCCCCAGGAGAAACTATTAACTCGCCGCTCCGTCGTTCTAGTAATGTCAAAGCATCAGTTAAGGGGATATCACGAAGAGAATGGAATGCCTTTTGAGGAGAATATCCACACTCTGACATGGCTAACCATAGCATATAAGATGAAGGAGCAAGGTCCAAGAGGAGCAATTCTTGAGTGCCCATGTTCCTGCTAGTATAATCCGTTTCATCCATCTCGTCACCAATCGCCCAGGAGAACGCATGAGCCTTTGCTTTTTCTACAGTTTGACCGATGATACTAATGGACGTAAGCCTAATTCCCACATCTTTATCTCTCTCTCCAACATAGTCCATAAACGTTGTGCAAAGTTCATGTAGCTGCATTGTGGAAGCAACTCCTGGCAAAGCACGAGCCATGGCAACACTATACGTATCCCTGCTTGCCGATGCAAAATGGCCTACTTGATTAAAGAGCTGGATATAGAAATTTAAGATTCTTTTATATTCCTCTCGTGTTCCTTCTGTGGGTATGGGAGCTGCTGGAGCCACCAAAGCACGATGGCCAAGAGCATGGCTGAGAGCGTTTGTCGCCTCCATATCTAGAAAATCCTTAGAAGAAGAAGAAGAAGAAGAACCATCAGCATCAATGAAATCCACTCGCACATCTAAGGAAATGCCGGCAACTGCAGTGGTGTAAGGCTCAGCTACCTGTTGTATTCTCTCCCATGATTGTAGAGTTCTTGGTGCCAGCAATTGAGTGAAGTCATCCATCTCTTTCTGCTACAGCACGTACTTTAAAAAATATACTGCAAAAATGCCCTTTTTTCCATAACTTTTATAGCAAAGGATACACCAATTCTTAGTTAAATATTTAAATAAATGCTACTTTAAAGTGATTAATGCTAAAGAGAAAATTATTTGGAGAATTATTAATATCAAAGAAAAGATTATTTGAAAAAATTTCTTCATTTTATGAAGAGGGGAGAGCTAATTTAGAAGAAAGAGTAAGTAGGGTTATTTCTCTAGAAGCGGCAAGAGAGATTATTTCAGATGAGAGGATTTATGGCACTTTTGGCCTCCATAAGCCAGGAGATACGGATGAAGAAAGGCTGAGAGCTACTTTAAGAGCGATAGATAGATCACTTCTTCAAAAATTCAGATTTCTATATGATACTCTCGAGATGATTGATCCTCTGGAAAGTTATGCCAATAGGTACTATCCTAGAACCTTTAGAGACAACCAATTTTTCCCAAAATATGATGGTCCTATTCCTGAAACTCCATTTGAAGAACTTCCTAAAAATATTCAAAGAGCGATTCAATCTCATAGAGAACACGAGAGGATTTATCGCAGGAGTGCTGAAGATGCTGATTGGAAAGTCTTAAGAGAACTACATGAAGGTGTCGTTGAACATGGTTTTGGAAGGTCTTTTGATGAGCAGAGAATCGTTAAATCCAGAAATGGTCAAGAATATAATTTAGGGTATCATTTTTATAGAGTAAGAAGGACCTCTGATCCAACAGGAACGGTGGTAGAATTAGGTTTACCGGAATTACATATCTTTGGAGAAGCACAACCATCATTTTTAGACAGGATTTTAGACAGGAATTCAACTAGGATTTTAGGAGGGGTACCCATGATAGGAGGAGTCTTAGGCGGAATTGTTGCCGCAGTTGCTCCAGCTTATTTTCCAGAAAATGCAGACCCTATTCTCTATGTAGCTGATGCCCTTATGGGATTAGGAAGTGCTGCGGCTATCGTTCAAGGTGTTAAGAAATTAAGAGAGTAATTCTGAACAAAATCCCCTTTTTTTCCATAACTTTTATAAAAGCATTTTTTCTTGAAAGAAGAAAGGGATAGAGTTCTATAGATAATGCCATTACCAAGGAGGAAAGACCATGTCAGACAATATTCAGCCCATATTCATTTTGCCGGAAGATACCAAAAGGACGACCGGAAAAGATGCCCAGAGAAATAATATCATGGCTGCGAAAGCCGTCGCCCAGACGGTCAGGACAACACTAGGCCCGAAAGGGATGGATAAGATGATCGTTGATTCCATGGGAGATGTCATCATCACCAATGACGGTGTA
>Ga0209541_10004046_pt1 | contig 26327 bp, 26 predicted proteins | sample RifCSPlowO2_01_FD_184027 | JGI IMG/M metagenome (GOLD analysis project Ga0209541, IMG submission 184027) | Groundwater microbial communities from Rifle, Colorado - Rifle CSP2_plank lowO2_0.1 (SPAdes) (version 2) | ecosystem: Environmental > Aquatic > Deep subsurface > Groundwater | place... | reverse complement strand
GAATTTTTCCTTTTAAGGCTTTTGAATAAATTGAATGAGTAAGAATATAATTCCCACCCGAAGTTATAAAAACATAACCATCTCTTTCTTCTTTGAAGAAATTAGAATAGCCGGTTAAATAGGTAATGCTTGCAACAGAAGATATTAAAACTCCATCCAGTTTTTCTTTTAAAAGTTTTTTTCTTAAATCCTTAATTCTTTTCTCAAACATGCCTGATATTATACTACTCTTGAGTGGTATAATCGGACTCGATGAAACTCCTACACTTCTCCGACATTCATATTGGTATGGAAAATTATGGAAGGTTAGACCCTGAAACAGGACTTTCAACAAGACTTTTGGATTTCTTTAAAACTTTTGATTTTATTGTTGAGACTGCCATCAAAGAAAAAGTTGATGCTGTAGTTTTTGCAGGGGATGCATATAAAACCAGAGACCCTAATCCCACTCAACAACGAGGTTTTGGAGAAAGAATAAAAAAAATTGCTAAAAGCGGAATTCCAGTTATCCTAGTTGTAGGAAATCACGACACTCCTAATGCAGATGGTAAAGCTAATACCTTAGATATTTATTCAGCCCTAGAAATTGATAATGTTTTTGTTTCAAGAAAACCAGAATTATTAAATATAGAAACTAAATCAGGAAACCTGCAGATTGTAACTCTTCCCTGGCTTCATAAAAATGACTACAAAACAGTAGGAGATAAATTAAATCTTTTATACGGAAAAATTAAATCTGATTCCCCTGCTATTTTTCTTTCTCATGTTGAGGTAGAAGGAGCTTCTTACGGATCAGAAAAAGGGTTAGCCATTGCCAATGATGTAACTGTTCCTCTACCTCTTTTGCAGGATAAAAGATTAAATTATGTAGCTTTAGGTCATATTCATAAACACCAAATTTTATCTTCTAATCCACCAGTTGTTTATGCTGGCTCTCCTCACCGAATAGATTTTGGAGAGGAAAAAGAGGATAAAGGAATAATATTAGTTGATATTGAAGAAACTACCACCTTCCAATTCGTCTCTACAAATTCCAGAAAATTTCTATCAATAGAGGTAGCTTTAAAAGCTGAAGATAAAAATCCAACTCAAACAATTTTAGATGAAATAAGAAAACACGATATAGAAGATAAGATAGTTAGATTAACAATAAATATTCCGGCAGAGCTAGATTCTGAAATTGAGATGGATAAAATTAAAAAAACTCTAGCTTCTGCTCATCTAATTGCAGGAATTTCTAGGAATGTTGAAAGAAGAGAGAGAATAAAACTAGAGGGAGTTTCAGATGTAGAAAGATTAACTCCAATAGAAGCATTAAATAAATATTTTGATGCCAAAAAATATTCTCCTGAAAAAAAGAAAAAATTAGAAGAATTTGCTGCCCAACTTTTGGAATAAATTTATGATCCCTGTTTTATTAAAACTTTCCAACTTCACAAGTTACGGAGAAAATCCTCCAGAGTTAGATTTTACAAAATTTAAACTGGCAGCTATCTCCGGTTTAAATGGAGCTGGTAAGTCATCCCTATTAGATGCTGTTACATGGTGCATTTGGGGAACATCCAGAGCTGGAGATTCATCAGATTCTTTAATACATGCAGGGGCAGAAAGTATGCAGGTAGAATTTTCTTTTGAATTAGATTCTCATGTTTATACAATAAAAAGAAAACGGGTTAAAAAAAGTGGGGGTTCTACAGCCTTAGAATTTTGGTCTGGTTCTAACAATTTAACAGAAGGGACCATCAAAACTACTCAAGAAAAAATTACCGATTCCCTTCATTTAACTTTTGAAACTTTCAGTAATTCTTCTTACCTCCGTCAAGGACATGCCGATGAATTTACTACCAAAGGCCCAACAGATAGAAAAAGAATTCTGGCTGATATTTTAGGTTTATCTCACTATGATAAATTAGAAGAAAAAGCTAAGGAAAAAGCTAAAAATGCCGGTACAAAACTTCAACTTTTAGAGTATCAATTAATAGAACTCGAGGCAGAACTTTCTCAAAAAGATCTATCAAAAGAAAAGAAAGCTGCTGCTGAGAAAAAAATTAACGAAGTTGAAATAAAAATAAATATTTTAGAAAAAGAGTTAAAAGTTTTACAGGAAAAAAAGGCGGTCTTATTTGCATCAAATGAACAGCAAACCAAAACAAGACAAACCCTCCGGGAACTACAACAAGAATTAGAAGAAACATTAACTCAAGGAAAAAACAGGGCTGAAAAAATAAAACAATTAAAAGCCCAATTAGTCGAACTTCCTGAAATTGATGAAAAACTTAAAGCCTTAAAACCGTTGGAAAAAGAAAAAGAAGATTTTTCAACTTTACGTCAAAAAAAATTAGAACTGGAAAATAAATTAACTACTATAAAATCATCAATGGCTTTAAAAAATCAGCAAAAAGAAAGTCTGGAAAAAAAGATTCTGGAAATAAAATCTCACATTGAATCTTTGGACAATAATCAAGCCAAATGCCCAACCTGCGGACAGGTTATTAATGCAGATCAAAAACAAAAAGTAAAACAAGAATATATAGAAGAAGGTAAGAAGATTAAGACAGAGATTATTAAGATAAATACTGCTGATGAAGATTCAGAAATTAAAAAACTTGAAACAGAAATAACTCCCATAAAACTTGATAGCAGCAGGTATCAAGAAATTTTACAAAAAATTCAGGAACTTTCCTTGCTACGGGAAAAAAGAGAAAGGCACATTGCGAATCAAGCAACATTAGAATCAGAAGAAAAAGTTGTTCAGGAACTACGGAGTCTTTTTGCTAATAAAAAATCTCAAGTCGAAAAGCTAGATTTAGAAGTAAAACAATTACCTGATTTAGAAAAAACTCTTTTAGAATCTGAAAGAGAAGTTTTGCAAAAAGAATCAGATTTAAATATTCTAAGATCGGAAGAAAAAGATGCCAGGAATTTATTGGGAGCAGCTAGCGAACTTATATCAAGAGTTGCACAACTGGAAAAAGTGGCCAAACAAAAATCTGAAGAAAAAATTAGCCTGCAAAAGGATAAGGAGATGTTCGAAGAACTCTCCATCGCTTTTGGGAAAAAAGGAATACAGGCCATGATAATTGAGGCGGCAATTCCGGAAATAGAAGAGGAATCTAATAAACTTTTAGGAAGACTTTCTGAAGGTAGAATGAAAATTACTCTTGAAACTCAAAAAGAAACGAAAACAAAAATGAGTGATGGAGAAAAAGGAATTGTAGAAACATTAGATATTATTATTTCAGATGAAATGGGAGAGAGACCTTATGAGATGTATTCTGGTGGGGAAGCATTCAGAGTAAATTTTGCCATAAGACTCGCTATTTCAAAACTCTTGACTCACAGGGCGGGTGCAAAATTACAGTTTCTGGTAATTGATGAGGGTTTTGGATCTCAGGATGCTCCAGGAAGAGCCAGACTAGTAGAAGCCATTGATGCTATCAAAGATGATTTTGAAAAAATAATTATTATCACTCATATTGAAGAGTTAAAAGAAGAATTCCCGGTCAGGATTGAGGTTTCTAAAAATAATGTTGGCTCTACTTTTGAAGTAGTGGGCGCTTAGTGTTTAATTTTAGAAAGGGAGCTTCCCTTGTTTACCTAAGTCTTCAATGAATTGTCTTACTCGATTTTCTGCAGGAGTAAGTCCTCTTTCTTCACCAGGCAAGATTCCTATTCCTCTTTTATCTATTTCAGATCTTCCCAATATCATATCCCTATAGCCGGGATTTAAAAAAGACATTACATGGTCAGTATATAATGATACAAATATCTCAAGATCCCCCTCATCCTCCAATCCAAATTCTTTTGCTACTCGAAAACTTATTTCTCTGGCTTTATCTCTTATTTCTGGAGTTTCATAGGTAGACCTTTCCACTTCCTCTCCAAAATCACTTTTTCTTATTAAATCCCCTTTATCTCCTTCTTGCATAAGCCTATTTAACTCTCTCCTTACCAGGATGTCAATTTTAAGCTACAATTTATTTATGACTCTAAAAGTTATTTCTGCTTTAGTATTAACAACTATTTTTTGGTTGGGATTTATTTTTGTAATATTTCAAGTTCCTTATCCTGAAAGTTTAACTTCTGCCAATACCACTCAGCTTATTTCCTTTTTTGTTCCTTTATATTTATCCTTAATATTTACTTTAAATATTTTCCTAAAAAATATTTCCATTTCTGCTTCTTTATCTTTAGGTTTAATTTTTTTACTTATTTTAAAAGCTTTAGATTCTTTAAATTTAGTGACAGGACTTTTAATCTTAATCTCTGTTTATCTTTTAGTAAGTTATTTTAAGAAAGGTGGTTCTTCAGGTTTGACTTTAAGCTCAAAAATACCTAAACTACATTCCTTACGGAGGAGAAGACACTGAAATTCTATAATTACGAAGTAATTTCAGGATTTCAACCTTAAAATATGAATACGAAGAAATTCTATATTACTACAGCTATTCCATATGTTAACGGCGCACCTCATATTGGGCATGCTTATGAATTTGCTATCACAGATACCGTAGCCAGATATCATAGGCTATTGGGAAATGATACCTTGCTCTTAACAGGAGCTGATGAAAACGCACTGAAGAATGTCCAAGCAGCTGAAAAATTAGGAATCACAACTCAAAAACTTTGTGATCAAAATTCTCAAAAGTTTAAGGATCTTTTTGAAATTCTAAATTGTCAAATAGACATCTTTCAAAGAAGCTCTGATGAAAAAACTCATTTTCCAGGAGCAAAGAAGCTTTGGGAACTTTGCGATAAAAATGGTGATATTTATAAAAAATCTTATAAGGGATTATATTGTGTTAGCTGTGAACTTTTTTATGCATCTGATGAACTAATAGAATATCTTTGTCCAATTCATAAATCAAAACCCGAAGAAGTAGAGGAAGAAAATTATTTCTTTAAATTATCTAGGTATCAAGACCAGATTCTAAAATTAATAGAATCCGATGAGATAAAAATTTATCCAGATTTTAGAAAAAACGAAACTCTGGCTTTCTTAAAAAATGGACTGGAAGATATTAGTATTTCCAGATCCAATCAGCGAGCTAAAAATTGGGGAGTACCAGTACCTGAAGATGACAGTCAAAGGATGTACGTTTGGTTCGATGCTTTGGATATTTATCAAACAGGAATTGGCTTTGGAACAAATCAGGAAAAATATGAAAAATATTGGCCAGCAGACTTACATGTGATAGGAAAAGATATTTTTAGATTTCACACAGTTTATTGGCCGGCTATTCTTTTATCAGCAGATCTTAAACTTCCTAAATCTATTTTAATTCATGGCTTTTTAAATATTGGTGGGGAAAAAATGTCCAAAACTTTAGGAAATATTGTTGACCCTTTTGATTTTATAAATAATTTGAAAAAAAACGGGGTTGAATTAGCTGCAGATGCATTACGCTATTATTTATTAACCCAACCTATTTTTGATGATGGAGATTTTTCAGAAGAACACTTCAAAGAAATCTATACAGCTAATCTTTCAAATGGTCTAGGAAACCTAGTAGCTAGGGTGGCTAAACTGGCTGAACAAAATGGAATCGCTGCTCCAGAGACTCCTTTAGAGTTTGATCCAAAAATGACAACTCATTTAGATGAATACAAATTAAATGAGGCTTTAGTTCATATTTGGGGAGAAATTAAAGAGGCTGATCAAAAAGTTAATTTAGAAAAACCTTGGGAACTAACTGGGGAAAAAGCTAAAGTAGTTTTATTGGATTTAATTAAAAGGATTCAGCATATTGCCTATAACTTGCAGCCTTTCTTACCAGAATCCTCAGAAAAAATTCTTAAACAATTTTCTGGACAAATTAAATCATCTGCTCCACTTTTCCCGAGGATTTAAAATGGCTGATAATGAATCTAAAAAATTTTGGGATGATAAACATTTAGAGGGAGATGAACTCTCGAAAATGAGTCAACACTCAGTTTTTGCAGAACAATCTTTAACATATTTTCCTTATAGGGCTAAGGTTATTGATCTGGGCTGTGGAACAGGAGCTGACTCATTATTTTTCCTACATCATGGATGTGAGGTTTTAGCAACTGATTATTCCCAACCAGCTCTTAAAGAACTTGAAGCAAGAGCCAAAGGAAATCTTAACCTTGCTGTTAAACAACTAGATTTATCAGAGACTTTTCCTTTTGCCGATCAAGCTGCTGATGTGATTTATTCTCATCTTTCCCTACACTATTTTGATGGAGCGACAACCCAACAAATATTTGACGAGATTCATAGGGTTCTAAAACCAAATGGAGTTGTTGCTGTACTATTAAATTCCTTTACTGATGAGGAGTATGGCCACGGCGAACAGATCGAAGATGGTTATTTTAACATTCCAGACAAAGGTCCAAAAAGATATTTTAGTACCGCCACTCTCAAACCTTTTATAAAGAGATTTGAAACTATTGTTTTGGATTACAAAGGTTCTGATCCCAGAAGAAATCACAAAGAAGATTTAGTAAGATTTATCGGAAAGAAAGCTGCGTAATGTTAGTTGATACACACGCACATCTTTATTGGGAATCATATTATGAAGATTTAGACGCCGTCATACAACGCTCTATTGACTCTGGAGTCACTACTATAATAAATGTAGGTGTAGATGTTAAATTATCCAAAAAAGCTGCAGAACAAACAAAAGAGAAACTAAGAAAAGTTAACGGTTTATCCAGCTATTCTACAATTGGAATTCATCCACATGAATCAGTTAAGTATCCTGATGATGTATCCATACATAAAGACATAGAGGAACTTGAGAAAGTATATCAAAGCCTACCCGATCAAATTGTAGCAGTTGGAGAATGTGGATTAGATTATTTCTTCAGTCATATTGATCCTGAATACCTCCCCTATTTTGCTCCTTTTTTAAAAGAGCCTTTGAAAGATAGAGAGTCCTGGCATGAAAAACTCACTCCAGATGTTATAGAAAAGCTTAAAGATTCCCAAAGAAGGCTTTTCCAAGCTCAGATTGATCTGGCAAAAAGGCTGGATCTACCCTTAATTGTTCATTGTCGAGATGATAGATCTCAGAATCCCGAGAATTCCGAAGCCTGGGATGAAATCCTGAATATGGTTGGGAATCACCCAACAATACTACATTGTTATAGTGGTCTTCCTAAAACCACGCAAAAAGTACTCGCCTCCCCTACTCTTCTCTTCTCTTTTGGAGGCACAATTACTTATTCAAAGAACGAATATTTAAGAGAAGCTGTAAAACTTATACCTTTGGATAGAATTGTTTTAGAAACAGATTGCCCCTTCCTGCCCCCTCAATCAATCAGGGGTCAAAGAAATGAACCATCTGCAGTTTTGGAGATTGCTAAGTTGATCACAGATTTAAAAGGAGTATCATTAGATGAAGTAGCCAGACAAACAACTCAAAATGCTAAGCAAATCTTAAGGATTAAATAATGCGCATAATATTAGTATTTTTCATAGGATTTCTATCTTTCTTTTACTTAGCACAATTTCTCCGAAGCTTTATTAAAGGCTTCCGTTACTCAATTCTTGGTATGGGTCTTGCCCTCTTAGGGCTTTTGACAGGTTTTTTTGGAAGAAATCTTCTCGGTGAAGGAATAAATGTTTTAACTGCATTTTCTTTAATAGGCTCCGGTCTAGGTTTAATAATTCATCATCTTTTATCACAAAAATTTATTTTATTTCCGAAACTTGAAAAAGAATTTGTTATAAAACATGAAACAAAAATTGAAAGAATGCTAGAAATTCTGCCAGGATCCCTAACCTGGATTGCGCTTACTTCTCCAATTTGGCTTTCCTTTACACTACCATATGCCGTTGCATATTTAATATTAATTGCCGATGTTTATTGGCTTCTGACAGCACTGAGAATTGGTGTTTTTATTATTCTAGGTTATAAAAAGATGGCATGGGCAGAAAAACAAGATTGGTTTAATCTACTTCAAAAAGATTTTCCTAAAGATTGGAATAAATATTATCATTTGATTTTAGTACCAACATATAAGGAATCCCTTTTTGTTTTAGGTCCAACCCTAGATGGAATAGTAAATTCTACTTATCCCAAAGATAAAATTCTAATCGCAGTTGGCTTTGAAGAAAGAGATGATTTAGAAAAGATTAAAGAGGCCGAGAAGTATCTTAAAAAAATTGAGAAAAAAATTGCCGGGGTTTTTACAACTATTCATCCTTATAATCTAGAGGGGGAGGTAGCAGGTCAAGGATCAAATAAAAATTGGATGGTTAAACATATTGTCCCTCAGATAAAAAAAATGGGTATAAAAATAGAAGATGTTTTTGTTACAACTCTGGACGCGGACTTTGTTATTCATAATCAATTTTTAAGCGGGGCTTTGCATAAATATTTATCCCTTCCAGAAACAGAAAGAGATAAAAGGACTTTTACCGGAGCATTTTTGTATCACAATAATTATTGGCAAACCCCAACTCCAATGAGACTTATGGCTTCAGGAACTAGCTTTTGGCAACTGGCAGAAATGGTTGGCTCTGATAAATATATGAACTATTCTTCTATGTCGATTTCACTAAAAGCGCTTTTAGATATTGGGGGTTGGATTCCTGATAAAGTAAATGATGATAATGGATTTTATTGGAAAGCATATTTCCATTTTAACGGGGATTATAAAGTAGTACCGCACTTTTTACCAATTTCCGGAGACGCTGTACAAGATACAACCCTTTTAAAAACTTTCCAAAATCAATATTTACAAATCAAAAGATGGGCTTATGGAGTAGAGCATATGCCATTTATTATCAAGCAATACTTTACAAGAGAAATAGATTTTATGGATAGTACAGATAGAATTTTGTTTAAAATTTGGGGTGATTTTAAGTGGGGATTCTTAGCAATTTTTGTTACTTTTGGAAGCATCTTAATCCCGTTAGTAAATCCTAACTTTAAGGCCTCAGTTTTATCTGTTAATCTTCCTGTTGTTTCTTCATGGATTTTAACATTTGCTTTTTTGGGACTCTTCGCAACCATTTATGTACATGAAAAAACAGCACCTCCAAGACCAAAGGATTGGTCCTTATTCAAAAAAGTTTGGTCATATATTCAGTGGCTTTTAGTGCCAATCATTTTAATTACCATATCATCACTACCTGCAATTGATGCTCAGACTTCATTAATGTTTGGCAAGAAATTAGAATTCAGAGTAACTAATAAAGCTAGACTTCAGGAGAAAGTCTAGTAAGGCTCGACTTTTGGAGAAATCATGAAAAACTGGATAAATTCTATTCCTATTTTAATATCCGTAATTTTTACTTTGTTTATTTTATTTTTTGGACGCTTCTTACCTGCAAAACTTCCCCTTTTCTATTCTCTTCCGTGGGGAGATAAACAACTTGTAAGTCATCAACAGTTTTTGATAATACCTGGGCTTATCATTTTTATTACATTAATAAATGTAGGTATTTCCTGGCAACTTCATTCTTCTCAGATCTTTTTTAAAAAACTTCTAACTTTTTCATCGTGGTTAGTTGCCATTATATTAATAATCACATTCTTAAAAATTATTTTTATTTTCGTATGAAAACATATCTTTTTCTTTAAAATGGAATTTCTAGTATCTACCACAATATCTTTTTTAATAACCATCTCAACCATCCCTCTAACAATTTTTTTAGCTAAAAAATATAAACTTATGGATAATCCAAGGATTAGACCTCATCCGGCGCACACTCAAACAAGAACCGTTCCAAGAGCCGGCGGTTTGGCAATCTTTTTAGGTCTATTTTTTAGCATTTTAATTTTTATTCCTCTTGGAAGAACTGTTATTGGAATATTATCAGGAATATCAATCCTGCTTTTTATTGGTCTATTGGATGATAAATATCACAATCTATCCCCCTACCTTCGACTTTTGGGCCAATTTATCGCTGCTTTATTTTTGGTTTTATCCGAAGTAGGGATAAATTTTATTACGAATCCTATTGGTGGAATTCTTATTCTAAATACTTTCCCCTATCTACCGGAAATTTTAAGTCTTCTTTGGATTGTCTGGGTTATGAATATGATTAATTGGTCAAAAGGAGTTGATGGACAAATGCCAGGGATTGTCACGGTTTCAGCTTTTATATTAGGATTATTATCTATTAAATTAAATTTACCTGAAGTTGCTAAACTATCATTTATTACAAGTGGCACGTCGCTCGGATTATTAATTTTTAACTGGCATCCTGCAAAAATCTTCCCAGGGTTTTCTGGATCAACTATTTTAGGCTTTATGATAGCTGTTTTAGCTATTCTATCCGGAGCAAAACTGGCAACTGCTCTACTAGTCTTACTTATTCCTGCGACTGATTTTGTCTATACATTTCTTCGCAGAATTATTCAGAGAAAATCTCCTGTTTGGGGAGACAAGGGACATCTGCATCATAAGCTGTTAGAACAAGGGTTTTCTCATCAACAAATATCCTTGTTTTATATTTTAGGATCTGTTATCTTAGGTACAGTTGCCTTGAATTTTTCCTCCCAAGGAAAAATCTTCGCAGCAAGTTTAGTTGCATTAATTTTACTTGGAATTATTCTATGGCTCAATTTCTTTGGGGACTTATCAAAGCAGTCAGACCAAGACAATGGATAAAAAACTTTGCTGTTTTTGCAGCATTAATTTTTTCCGGTACGCTCTTGGATAATATAAATCAACTTAAAGCACTTGAAGCATTTCTATTATTTTGTGTTTTCTCATCCGCTACTTATCTTTTAAATGATTGCTTCGATATTCAAAGAGATAAACTACATCCCTTCAAAAAGAAACGACCTATTGCTTCTGGTTTAATCCCGGTTCCAATCGCTGTAGGTTTTGCTCTTTTGTTAATTATAATATTTTTACCACTTTCATATAAATTATCACCGGCATTTTTCTTTGCTTCTTTAACATATTTAATTATGCAGCTTTTTTATTCCGGATTTTTAAAACATATAATTTTACTTGATGTTTTGGTAATCGCAGCAGGATTTGTCCTGCGGGTTTACGGCGGTGTTTGGACAATAGATGCTCACTTAAATGTCTGGTTTCTTTTATCTATCACTTCCTTTGCTCTTTTTTTGGCAATTGGAAAAAGAAGATCCGAAAGAACTTTAATGGAAGGACAAGCTTCTTCACATAGGGAAACTTTGCTTCATTATCCTGAAAGTTTACTTGATAGCTTAACTACAATGTTCGCAACCTCTGCTTGGTTAACCTATGCTTTTTTCGCCTTTTTACAGCCACCAATTCAAGCCAGACAAGCAATTACTTTAATCTTTGGAGGATTTGAACTCCCCTTTACAGAGGCCAAATATTTAATGGCTACTGTCCCAATAGTTATATATGCTGTTATGAGATATCTCTATATAATTTATGAGAAAAAAGAAGGCGAATCACCTGAAAGAGTTCTGCTTTCCGATACACCAATGCTTACAACCTGCGTTATATGGCTGATTTTAGTAATAGGAATTATTTATTTTCTTGGAGTTTAAGGAGATTTTTTAGAAACATATCTTGAAGAAACAAATCCTTCTGTTCCGTCTGATAATCTCACTCTCATCCATCCATTAACTTCCTCCAAAAGAATAAGTGTGTCTCCCGTATTAACTCTGGCAATCTCTTTACCCGCAGTTGAAGCTTTATCTCTAACTCTTAAAAAACCAGTTGGGGTTTTGCTTACCGTAACCTCAGGAGTTTGAGATATAACGGGCGAGACTACTGCTGTTAAGTCTGCTTCAGATAACCCTAGATCTACTGAAACAGTTAAATTAAAATTTTCAGGTATACTGGCTTTAATACTTCTATTAAGATAATTTCCATGCGAGACAACAATAGTATGCTCGCCGCTTTTTACATCTATTGTAAGTGGTGTTTCCCCATAAGATTTTCCATCCACTTCAACTTCCGACTTACCAGGATTTGAAATAACTGTTAATCCTTTTCCTTTTTGCAAAGTTAAAATTTCTCCTGCATATGATGCTTGATCTTTAGCTAAATCTCTACTAATTGAGGTCAGTGTCCCGCCATTTAATTTGATTTTTCCTTGCCAATAAGCACCATCTTTTTCAATCTTTACATCATATTGCTTAACTAATAAGTTTTTATCCTCAAATGGAGTTTTTCCAACTTCTTTGCCATCAAGGAAAACAGTTGCCTCATCAGGTAAGCTAAAAACAGAGATACCGCTTTTTTGTTTAACTCCTAAAAAAACCTCTGCCATAACTCCGGAATATCTAATTATTAAACTTATTGCACTTATCAAAATTAAAAACCAAACAATAGTTTTTTTCATAAATTCATATTTTCAAGCTTTGCTTATTTAAGCATTTATTATACCTTATTTTATTTGACAAATGAGCCTAAGAATGCTATTATACGCATCTTCCGCCTAAGGCGGATTTACTTTTGTAAAAACAATATTTTGAAAAAAATTATTTGGTTTACTGTAGGTTTCATTATATTCAATTTTTTGGGATATTACCCAACTTTTTCCATACCTCCTCTTAAAAAATCAGAGGTCTTTGCTCAAACTGAAGAACAAAAAGGAATAGTTATTCCTTTATCTTTTTCTAAGCCTTTAATCCTTCCGCACCCAGGATATTTCTCGACTCATTTTTCAAATTGGCATCCTGGAATAGACATAGCAACAGGTCTGGAAATGCCTATCCACCCTATCATAGATGGGCTTGTTATTGAAGCAGGTTATGACATTTTTGGCTTGGGAAATTATGTTTCTGTTGCTCATGAGAATGGGTTTAGCTCAAAATATGCTCACATGGGAAAAATATATGTTAAGGCCGGACAAAAAGTTACATCTGACAATATTCTGGGGGAGGTTGGACTAACAGGACATACATCAGGTCCTCACACTCATTTAGAAATAACACACAATGGAACTTGGATTGATCCAGAAAAACTTTTACCAGAACTTCCAGATTTCCCTAAAAATGAATATCTAGTTAAGAAATAATTTCCCCTTCAACTTCTGTTAAAGTCGCACCTCTAAGCCCAAACTGTTCTCTTTCTCTATTAATTAATCTTTCTAAAAGATTTTTAAGTTCCATTGGATAATCTACAAATTTTAGATTTATCTCACCCTTACTCATTCCTGCAGTGTTTATAATAATAGAACCATGATGCAAAAATAATCTATCCATCATTGATTGATCAACTTCTAAATGAGTTATTTTATCATAAAGGGTTGCTGATAATTTAACTCCTAATAAACCTTTTTTGATCACTACTCTTCTACTTGTTAATAAATATCTGTTTGAATGATAAAGATGAGCGGTTTTTAATGCAGCACTTCCAAAAAGTAATACCAAGGATATCCCCAGAGACCAAAACTTATCAATTCCCAAAAGCCAACCTGTTCCTAATCCTAATCCAAAAAATATCATTCCAGGGAAAAATAGATAGATAATAAATTTAGACCTCATAAAAGCTCCCGATAAACCAGTTACCAACACTAATTCTTCATCCTCAGATAAATATTTTTTAAAAGTTTTCTTTTGTTTCTCAGTGGGACTATCCTTGTAGTGAAATTTAGCCATTGCTACATATATTGTAGCAGATGATTAATATTCAGGCATGCCTTGTGGCATGGCTGGAGGAGGAGTTTTTTCAGGAGCATCAGTTATTAAAACTTCTGTTGTCATGACCATTACCGCTACTGAAGCTGCATTTTGCAAAGCTGATCTTGTTACTTTAACAGGATCTATAATACCCGCTTTAACCATATCCTTAATTTCCCCATCAATAACATCAATACCCATATATCCTGATAAATCCATTATTTTGGATAAAGCAACCCCTTCATCCATTCCTGCATTTTTGATTAACATTCTAAAAGGCATTTCCAAAGCTTTTTTAACAATTTCTACTCCAACTTTTTCTTCATTCCCAGCAACTTTTACTGAATCCAAAATCTTAGCTGCTCTAAGCAGTGCAACTTCTCCACCAGCAACTATACCTTCTTCAATAGCAGCTTTTGTTGCTGCCACTGCATCTATAACTCTTTCTTTTTTCTCTTTAAGTTCTACCTCTGTTGCTGCTCCAACATTTATAACTGCTACTCCCCCTGTTAATTTTGCCAATCTTTCCTGAAGTTTTTCTTTATCAAATTCAGAATCTGTATTAGACAACTCTCTTCTTATTTGAGCAATTCTGGCTTCAATCTTGCTCTTTGCTCCCTTTCCATCAACAATCAAAGTATTATCTTTATCAGAAGTTACTCTACCCGCTCTTCCTAAATCATTTACCTCAACTGATTCAAATTTTGTTCCAGTATCCTCAGAAATTACTTTTCCTCCAGTTAAAATTGCTATATCTTCCAACATTTCTTTTCTTCTATCTCCAAATCCAGGGGCTTTAACTGCTAATACATTAAATGTTGACCTAAGTTTATTAACAACTAGTAAAGCCAAGGCTTCTCCTTCTACTTCATCTGCAATAATTACCAAATTCTTACTAACCTCTACAAATTTTTCCAAGAAAGGGACTAAATCAGCTGCGCTAGAAATCTTTTTATCGGTAATAAGAATATATGCATCTTCTATTGAAGCCTCCATTTTATCGGAATCAGTTACAAAGTATTGCGAAACAAACCCCTTATCGAATTCCATACCTTCTTTATAATCAATGGTGATATCCATAGTTTTGCCATCTTCAACTGTAACTACCCCATCTTTACCAACTTTATCTAGAGCCTGCGCAATCATATTTCCAATATTGCTATCCGCTGCAGAAATAGTAGCTACTTGTGCAACCTCATCAGTTGTTGAGATCTTCTTACTCATTTTCTTAAGCTCTTCTACCAAGGCCAAAGTGGCTTTCTCTATACCTCTTTTAAGAATCATTGGGTTGCTACCGGCTTGTATATTTTTTAATCCTTCTGTAACAATTGCCTTTGTTAGAACTGTAGCTGTAGTTGTTCCATCTCCTGCTACATCGGCAGTTTTAGAAGCTGCCTCTTTAAGTAATTGTGCCCCCATATTTTCAAAAGGATCTTCCAAATCTATTTCTTTTGCAACAGTTACTCCATCATGTACCACTTGTGGTGCTCCCCATTTTTTATCCAAGGCTACATTTCTACCCTTTGGACCTAAGGTTGTTGCCACAGCATCAGTAAGGATATTAATCCCCTTTAATAACTTCTCTCTTGCTTCCTGATTAAACTTCAATATCTTTGCCATAATTTTAAGCTCCTGGACTTATATGATCTTCTGGAATTTGCCCTCTACTAATACTTCTTTCAACTGTATTCTCAGAAACTACCTGAGCATCTATTGCCCCTAAATGACTGTTCACCATTTCTTGAACAATACCATCTTGCCCATAACCAAAGGCTAATCCTTCCTGCCTACCTTCTCTTCTAGCAGCAGAGAGAGCTCTTCTTAATGTATTTTGAGCCCCAAAGCGATCAAATGTAGCACTTTCAATAATACTTTCTGCAGTATTTTCATCTACTAAATATTTATAATCATTGCCAACAGCTACTGCATTTCTTGCAGTTTCATAATCTACTTCATTTCTCAACTGCTCTCCTGATTTTCTTTCTGCTCCACCTTGTGCCATATTAGTTTTCTAGTATTGCCATTAAGTCATCAAACTTAACCAGCTTTAGCTCCTTCCCGCTAACTTTTATTTCATCCCCACCCCATTTTTTATAAACGACTTTATCTCCAACTTTAACCGGACAAACAATAGTTTTTCCTTCTGCTATCCAATCAGCTCCACAAGCAACTACAATTCCCTGAGCTGGTTTTTCTTGAGCTGATTCTGGAAGAATTATTCCTGAGGAAGTTTTAGTTTCTGCACCTGCTGGATCAACTAAAACATAACCCATGAGGGGCTTGACTTGAAGTTTCACCGAGAGTTTTGAAATATTTGTATTACTTTGTTTTGGCATATAAAACCTATGGGGGCAGTTCTGGGTTCAGAATATACCAGACATTAGCAGAGTTTGTCAAGGACTGACAAGTTTTTTAATATTTTTCATTAGAAAAATTCAAGCTCTGCTTATTCTTCTTTTATATTCTTTCAAAATTTTCTCTCTGATATCATTCGGATGAAAGTATAATGCCCCTTCTTGAATACGTTCCATGCCTTTGGGAGTTTTCATAATAGACAGTTGAAATTTCTTGGCTAAAATCTCAATCTTATCCGCCAAAGTATAGAGTATAGAGTATAGAGTATGAAAGGTTTTATCCCTATATACTTCATGCTTCATACCAAATACTTGTTCCCCCACCCAGTTTGGTAAAAACTTAAAAACCCAATCATTATCAGTTAGATATTTAGAATAAATCCCATCTCTGACCATAAACGGTTTCATCTGCAAAACTTCATGAGCAGTATACAAATCTTTTCTATTCTGTTCTAAATTATCCTCCTCCAAAATAATATTACAGCATATTTTTCCTGCGACATCTTTTTGATCAACCTTTCTCCTTTGACCTAAAATATTTAAAAAACATAAAGTTAATAGCCTGGAAAGCCACAACCGGTTCTTGGAAGTCACCAGAATTAGATCTATATCATCTTTCTTATCTGCGTTTTCCATAGATAACCCTCCAGATATTCCTACTAATTTTATCCAGGGAATAATTTTTAACATGTGCGCTATTATCTTAACTCTACCTTTATATATCTCTGATTGTTTCTGCCTTCTTTTTCTTTTTAAAACGATTCCGTTTGATTTATACAAAGAAAAATAATTTTTCTCACTTTTGATTTTCCTTTTTTTAACTAGGACTTTTAAAACTTTTTCAATTTCTCTTGGTGTGACTTTTCTTTCTGCCCGTCCGGCAAGCGGGCCAATCAACCATTTGTGGATTTCAGATAAATTTAATGGGTAATCAAAAATATCAGAGTAGATTAAAGTTTTAAGTACTGCTTTTTCCATGAAGCTAATTTACCATGTATAATAAGTTTCATGCAATTGATTGATAATTTTCCTCTAAAAGATATTACAACTTTAGGCATAGGTGGCGTGGCTAGAAAATATGTCTCAGTGACTAAGGATAGGCAATTGATAGATGCCATCAAATATTCAAATGAATACAGAATTCCTTATCTCGTTATTGGCGGAGGATCAAATTTATTAATTTCCGATGAAGGAATAGATAGATTAGTTATTAAAAATGATACTGAGGGGATAGAAAAAATAGTCAGGGTTCTAAAGGTAAAAAGTGGGACAATGCTGCAACATTTAGTTGATTATTCTATTGGTAATAATCTTTCTGGATTACAGAAATTGACAGGTATTCCAGGTACAGTTGGTGGAGCTGTTTTTGGAAATGCCGGGGCTTATGGTCAAACTATTTCTGATTACTTGCGCGAAGTTAAAGTCTTAAATACAGACGGCGAAGTGATAATTTTGGATAAGGAAGAGTGCGAGTTTTCATATAGAGATAGTGTCTTTAAAAGAAACGGTTACATAATTTTAGAAATTACTTTTAAATTAGATGTGGGCAATCTTAATTCCTTAAGAAAAGAAGCAGATGAAATCTTAGAAAAAAGATTAATTAAATATCCCAAAGGAATAAAGTGCCCTGGGTCATTCTTTAAAAATCTATTAGCAGATGAGTTGCCAAAAGAAATTTTAGATAAAATCCCCAATGAAAAAATAGTTTTCGGAAAAGTTCCGGCTGGATCACTGCTTGAGGAGGTTGGGGCCAAAGGAGATAAATTAGGAGATATAGAAATAGCGGATTATCATGCTAATTTATTTATAAACAAAGGCTCTGGAACTGCCAAAGACTTTTATGAACTTGCTAAAAAATACGCTTTATTAATTAAAGAAAAATACGGCATAACCTTAGAACCCGAAGTCCAACTTATCAACCTACCGTCTATTTAGGAGTAGTGGTAATTTGTGGTTTTGTATATTTATCTAAAACCTGTTTTACTCCCATATCAACTGTTTGTAAAGCAATTTGCGGATCTGTTCCAGATAAAGTTGCATTTATTCCATCCTCAAAATATTTAATCATTTCATCGTTAATCCCTAAATCAAAAGTATTAGAAGATAAATACCATGATTTATAAATAGGTCCCTGCGAAACAAAAGCCCCAACTATCGGATCCTGAGAAACTTCTGGAGCTAGAGAAACTAAAGAATATGGTTCTCCAAAAAGTCTAATTTTAGAAGCTTCCTGATAAGCTAATCTTTCTGCTTCTTGTGAAGTTAAATATTTAACAAACTTCCATGCTTCATCTATATTTTTAGAATTTTTAGAAACTGCTTGTCCCCAAAATGTTCCATATGCAACCTGTTTTACAGATAATTGTGGTACAGGAACTATTTTGAATTTTAAATTAGTATTAGCAATTCTTAAATCATGTGCTCTCCAGGAAGGAGCAAAATAAAAACCCAATCTTCCTTCAATAAACATCTGAGTAGATGATGGCAAATTAGTATCCCAAGTTTTATTTGTTGGGTCTGTTACAAATCCTGTATAGAATCTAAAAACTGTTGCCGCATCATCTGTTGTAAGATTATTAAAATCTACCCCCTGTTGTTGCATCAAAAGCAAAGCTAATATATCTGACCAGTGATCTACATTTCCTGTAGAACCAAGTGCAGCTCCGGAAGTTTTTATACCAGTTTCATCTTTGACTGTCATTCTAGTGGCAGTATCAATAAATTCTTTCCATGTCTTTGGCGACTTTCCCCCTATGGCATTTAACATATCTTCATTTATAAAAAGTCCTAGTCCATCAACCTCCATAGGAGCTCCATAGATTTTTCCATCTTTGATAAAACTATCAGCAGCAACTGGATAAAAGAGTGTTTTATAATCATTTAGTGTAAAAATGCTCGCAGGAGCTGCAACTAAATCTGTGTCAAACATTGGCAACCAAGAATTATGCATCATAAAAACATCCGGTCCCTGCCCTGCTCTAATTTGCGTTTGAACTCTGGTTCTATAGTTTACAGAAGATTGTCTTACATAATTTATAGTAATATTTGGATTTTGCTGGTGGTAGCTATCAAGTACAGGTTTTATTAAATTATCATCCTCCCAAAGACCAAAATAAGTTAAAGTTATTGGTCCTGTTGGCTTTGGTTTACTAAAAAGAAGTGGAGAAAATTTCCAGAACAAGAAACCTAAAACAATAGCTATACAAATCGCTATGATAATTATTTTTTTCATATGTTTTAAATTATACCCTAAAAGGCTTACAATATCGCCGTGGCCAAACAGAAACAAAGTTTCGCGCTTCGCGCTAAACGAATCTTATCTTTAAGTAAAAAGCATCCATTTCACAAAAAGAACATACTCCCTTTAATCCTTTCCTTGTTACTTTTTATTCTAATTCTTTTAACATATCAAACTATTCTAAAAGATAAATACTATCCCTTTACCTTTGTTGGCTCAAATAATATTTCCCTTTTAACAAAAGGCCAAGCTATAAGAGTTTTAGAGTCTAGTTTCAAAAAAAGAAGCCGGGATAAATTAGTTTTTGAATTTCCTCAGGGAACATTTGTAATTGATCTGGCAACTTCTTCTGCGTCTTTAAATTATGCTAGCTTAGATGCTCACTTTAAAAGCAGTCATGAGGGGAATTTCTGGAATAAATTTTTGACACAAACCCAATCTTTTATATTCAGATCTAATATTTCTCCTAAAATTATCTTGTCTTTAGATAAACAAATGGATGTTATATCCAGTTCAATAGATAAGCCTTATCAAAATGCATCTTTAACTTTTGATGAAATCACTACACCTGAAGGCTCTCCTTCTGCCAGGATTCAAATTCAGGAAGGCGAAAACGGTTTGGCTCTAGATAAATCTGTTCTAAAAGAAATCATTTCAAAATATCTTTTAACAGGAAAATATAAGCCTTTATTGCCAACCAAATCGGTCCCACCAAAAGTTTCAACCGAAAAGATTCAAAAAGCTAAAGAAGTTTTAGAAAATTTATTAGTAGAACCAATTAAATTTAATTTTCAGGATCAAAGTTGGACTCTGGACACCAAACAAATATTAGCTCTGCTAGATTTAGAAACTGAAAAAGATACTCTTCTGGATAAAGATAAAACTTATATATATTTGCAAAATATTGCCTCTGCGATTGATCAAGAAGTTACTGAAGGTTTATTTGAATTTAATCCTAGTACAAAAAGAGTTACTGCTTTTAAACAGTCCCGCGAAGGAAGAAAACTAAACATTGATAAAACTTACTCTGATTTAATAGACAGCTTAATAAATAATCAACCTAGAAATGTTAATTTAAATGTTGAGATTATAAAACCAAAAATTCTAACAAATGATGTTAATACACTTGGAATAAGAGAGTTAATTGGTCAAGGTATCTCTAATTTTGCAGGATCAATTCCAAATAGAATTTATAATGTTGGATTAACTGCTTCTAAAATAAATGGGGTATTGATTGCTCCGGGGGATGTATTTTCTTTTAACGGAACTGTCGGGGATATCTCTGCAACTACTGGTTTTAAGCAGGCTTATGTTATTAAGGAAGGTAGAACTGTTTTAGATGATGGGGGTGGAGTTTGTCAGGATTCAACTACTCTTTTTAGGGCTGTTTTAAATGCAGGGCTTCCTATCATTAAAAGAACTGCTCATGCTTATAGAGTGGGGTATTACGAACAAGGCTTCCCTCCAGGACTCGATGCCACAGTTTACTATCCATCTGTAGATTTTCAATTTAAAAATGATACTAAGAACTATATTTTAATTCAGGCTTATACTTCTGGTTTAACTTTATATGTTGATCTTTATGGAACTTCTGATGGCAGAGAATCTAGCTTAACAAAACCAATAGTTACAAATTTTATTCCGGCTCCGCCAGAACTCCGCCAAGATGATCCAAGCTTACCCAAAGGAACTATCAAACAAGTGGATTGGGCTGCATCAGGAGCAAAGGTTAGTTTTAATAGAACTGTAACAAGAGATGGTGAACAAATAATAAAAGAAACCTGGAACTCTTCCTACAAACCTTGGCAGGCTATATTTTTAATAGGTACGAAAGAGTAACTATTGTAATAGCATCCCCTTACCAGTATATTATTCAATGATGATAACAGTAACCGGCTCTTTAGCTTTTGATACTATTATGGATTTTGATGGCAAATTCGGCGACCACATCATGCCGGATAAAATTCATCAGATTAATTTATCCTTTTTAGCTAAAACTTTAAAAAAACAAAACGGCGGCACTGCCGGTAATATTGCTTACAACCTGGCTTTATTAAAACAAGAAGTTTCTATAGTTGGATCAGCTGGTAATGATTTCTCAGAATATTCTAAATTCTTAAAAAATGCTGGGGTGGATATTTCCCATATCAAAATTATGCCAGATGATTCCACTTCAAACGCTTATATCATGACTGATCAATCTGATAATCAAATCACTGCTTTTTATCCCGGAGCTATGAATCAAAACTCTTCCCTTTCTATAGAAGAGGGCCCAACATTAGTAGTTATTTCTCCAAATGATCCAAAAGCTATGATTAAATTTACAAAACAGTGTCAGGAAAAAAAGATTCCCTATATGTTAGATCCTGGCATGCAACTACCTGCCTTGGATGCCCAAGATCTAAAATCCATGATAAACGGAGCCACTATATTAATTGGGAATGATTATGAAATAGCATTATTAAGTTCCAAGATACAAATTCCAATTTCCAAACTAATAGAAAATGTCAAAATTTTAATCACCACCTTAGGAGAAAAAGGATCAACTATCCAAACCAAAGATGAAACAATCCAGATTGCTCCAGGAAAACCAAATGAGGTTTTAGATCCTACAGGAGCAGGAGATGCTTATAGGGCTGGGTTTTTAGCAGGCTATATGCAGGATTTAAGTTTACAGATTTGTGGCCAAATGGGGTCTATAGCCTCTTGTTTTGCAATAGAAAAATATGGTACAACTAGTCATAAGTTCTCTGTCCAGGAATTTAGTGAGAGATATAAGGAGAATTTCGCACAAGAGCTACCTCTTTCGTCATTGCGAGCGTAGCGAAGCAATCTCTTTTTATTCTAGAATCATTTGAGTAATCTTATAAGTATTTCCGTGCTTTAGAAGTCCCAGATATGAATTGACGGTTTCTTGTGTCTTATTTTCTTTTAATTTCTTAAACATTCTTCTTTTAGTAGCTGTTCTCAAAATCCGATGATGATGAAAATGAACCCAGCCTAAGAAATCTATTCCAGAGGATAATTTTTTAATGAAAACTTTATCACTATGTAGAGAAAGTTTTAGCTCACTACCCAAAAACTTTGATAATTGAGGAATAAGATTTTCTAAGTATGGTTTGTCTTGATGCAAAACTACAAAATCATCACAATACCTTATGTAGTATTTAACTTTAAGCTTTCTTTTAACAAAATGGTCAAATTCATTCATATAGACATTAATTAGTAGCTGGCTGGTAACATTTCCAAGAGGTAAACCTACCTTCACTTTATCTCCTGCACGGAAGCTGTTAATAACAACACCTAAAAGCCACAAAATATCCTTATCCTCAATATATTTCCATAAAATATCCTTTAGAACTTCATGATCAATATTGGCAAAGAATTTTTTGATATCACACTTTAATACCCAACATGATTTAGTGTTATTGGCTGATACTTTTCTTGATAGCTGTCTAAATCTATAGATGGCTTTGTGTGTTCCTTTATTAACCTGGCATGAATATGAATCAAAGATAAATTTCTTTTCAAAGTATGGGTAAAGAATCCTAAAGATGGCATGGTGTAAAACTCTATCCCTAACACTAGCTTTATGAATATCCCTGGTCTTAGGATCGTTAATCTTGAAAGCATAATAGAAACCATGTTTATATGTTTTTGAGGCTAAATCATTATGAAGATCAATCATATTGTCCATAACTTTAATTGAAAACCTGCTTACATCTTTTCGCTTCCTTTTACCTTTTAAAAATTCCTGCCAGGAGAGAAGCAAATTCTCTAAAGAAATGGTAGAATCAAACGTATTATGGCTGGGATTTCTAACTCTCTCTCTCTCTCTCTCGATAACGCCTCGATCCTCAATCGAGTTAAAGAGGGCTATTTGATTTGGATGGGTATTGTTCCTCATATTCCTAAAACTGCACGCTTCACCATAGGGGCAAGAATAGAAGATAAATTTCTAGATCTTTTAGAACTCTCATATACTTCATATTTTAGTGAAAAAGATAAAAAGGCAGAAAAATTATCTGAATGTATTTTTACAATAGATATCCTGAAATTTCTAGTATCTACTGCTTGGGAAGAGAAATTTATTTCTAATAAACAGTATGAAAATATTGCTACTAAGATGGGTGAAATAGGAAAGATGTTTTGGGGATGGAAAAAAAGCTTAGATAATCCACAGAAAACCCCGCTTAAAGCGGGGAAAAGATAGTACTTTCGGAGAGCGAACACAACCTGGTTGTTAGGATTCCACTTGTTGTCAGGTTTAGCCCAATTGTCGTTCAAGAAAAGCCCGTTAGCATTGTGTTCCAGTTTGAACACGTTCAGATTGCCGTTACGGTTGGTAATGTATGATATGCCATTTTTACCACTGCCTGCATAATTTCTTTTAAAAGATGTATAGCTGTATTTTATCTACGGATAAGCAGAGCTTCGCACTTCGCACTAAATCCGATAAGCACATCACACCAACACGAGTTTCGCACTTAAGCAATAGTTAATTCACATTTAAGTTGCTGGGCAATTGCTCTTTTAATGGTATCCCATTGTTGCTGGTAAAAGGTGAAATTATTATTCCTTCGTACATCAGCTGTTTTAATCCAACTCAATACCGAGAGCACAATATGATTTCTCTGCGCTCGTCCGTTACGGGACTGACAATGCTCCAGACCACAGGTCTGTTTGAGCTCCCGGTGAAAGACTTCGATCTCCCAGCGTTTCCGTACCAAGGATTTAATCTGTTGTCTGGTGGGATTTTGTATATTTGTCCCAATGTAATCCGTGCGTCTGTTGCTAGACACAAACCGGAAGACAGTTATCCAACCATACCCTCTAAGATGAACTAAGAGTCCCTCCTCTGGTATGATCAGATCTTCCAGTTTCTCCTTTTTGTTAACACTTCTGTTTTTTCGTAGCCCCATGACGAAGTTCCAACCTAAATTACGTATAGCTTTCAGATTATCTAAACTTGAATACCAACTATCTGCAATCACTGCAACTGGCGTCACCTCCCTCCTCTTGGCTTGTATTAAAAGTTCTCTGAAATGATCGTTTTTGGTTTTCCCATCCTCTTTGGGTTCATAGATTCGAACATCCATGGGGCATACTTGGTTTTCCTCATCCACCCACAGCATATTGAGCATGCCAATACCACGGACAATATCATGTTCAGTTCCTGAGTACTGCCACCTTACCAGTTCGATCTTTTCACTCCTGGATTTATTGAGGATGGTATCATCAGCAATGATTACCCCACTGCCTCCCACTATATGAGTTTTGGCTTTCTCCCAGATATCTTTTGGCTGACAGTGAGCGCTTTCAAGCCACCTGGAGATTGAGTCATGGGAGAGTTCAGTTGGTGAAACTTCTGAAAGAGACAGGGCAGAATACCGCTGCGCGGTTACCTTCAGGAATGTAGCGTACAAGTCTTTTGAGCAGAGTGATTTACCCACACCTTAAGTGTATATCAAATCACATCAATGTGCGAAACTCGTGACCAAGTAATTCTTTTTTAAAACAGAATGCTAATTACCCCGTAGAAAACCTTAACCTTATACGTTCTCAATTTGCATTTGTTGGAAAGGTTTTGAAAAGCCTTAGCCGTTCAATTCAACCGATCTATTAAAAGTATAGCATCTATGAAAATTTATATCGACCGCTACGCAGTAAATGCAAACAAAGGGTCAAAGTAACAAAGAGTCAATTCTTAAAATTAAGAATCAAAGAGATTAAGATTTTACAGGTTCAACCTTGCGGAGAGCGAACACAACCTGGCTGCGAGGATCCCACCGGCCGTCAGGCTCAGCCCAACCGCCGTTCAAGAAAAGCCCGTCAGCACTGCGCTCCAGCGAGAACACGCGCAGACGGCCGTGACGGCTGGCAAGTTGTTTGTGCATAATATAGTAATAGTCATTTAAAGGTTGTTCTGTATCTTTTATCGCCTGATGTAGTCCTACCTCTGCTCTACAAAGCTCTAAAACCATGTCTCCTACTCTACATTGTGGTGCTCTTTCAAAAATTTGTCTGGTTGTGGGAGTACCAAATAAACCTAAAGCAGACACTGGTAGTCTAATTAATTCTTGAGGTGTAACTTTCGGAAGAGTAGTAAATTTAGGATTATGTATCATATCTGAAGCATATTCGGTTACAGTTCTTACACCTTTAGCTTCAACTTCTAATTGATCTGCTGATTTACCACCAATTTCCCGAATGAATCTAACTCCTAGACCTTCAGGTATCATATAAAAAGGTTGTTCTACTGCTCTTTGGGGTTTTGTAGCTACAACCTGATCTTGAATAGCAGGATCAACTACTCCAACTGCTTTTAATATATCCATAGCTCTATCCAAAGCGGTCTGTCTGGCTTTTCTTTTATTGTCTCTATGTAGTCTGGCCTGTCCAAAAGCTCTTTCGATCATATTGTTTGGTATATTACCATTTCTATAGGGCATTTGTCAAATTCCTTCTTACCGTCTATACTTAACTATTAAACAGATTGCCGCGCCCCTTCGGGGCTCGCAATGACAAATTATTATGAAAAGTGACGTTAAAGATTTAAAACTGGCCCCTAAAGGCAAACTACGAATTGAGTGGGCTGGATCCCAAATGAAGGTACTTGAACTCATAAAAGAGCGCTTTGCTAAAGAAAAACCTCTTAAAGGCATCACTTTAGGAGCCTGCTTACATGTTACTTCCGAAACAGCTAATCTAATGATTGCCCTTAAAGAAGGCGGAGCTAATTTGGCTCTTTGTGCTTCTAACCCCCTGTCTACTCAGGATGATGTAGCTGCCTCATTAGTAGAAGACTTCGGCATTCCCACTTTTGCCATAAAAGGTGAGGACAAAGAAACCTATTATAAACATCTTAATGAGGTCATGGATTTTAACCCCCAAATTACCATGGATGATGGTGCTGATCTAGTTACACTTCTTCATACGGAAAGAAAATCTAAATTAAAAGATGTCTTAGGTTCAACTGAAGAAACAACAACAGGAGTAATAAGATTACATGCTATGGCTAAAGACGGCACTTTAAAAATTCCGGTTATAGCTGTTAATGATTCTTTAACAAAACATTTATTTGATAATAGATACGGAACTGGTCAATCAACTGTTGATGGCATAGTTAGAGCCACAAATGTGTTACTTGCTGGTAAAAAGTTTGTGGTTTGCGGATATGGCTGG
>Ga0209541_10004043_pt1 | contig 26333 bp, 33 predicted proteins | sample RifCSPlowO2_01_FD_184027 | JGI IMG/M metagenome (GOLD analysis project Ga0209541, IMG submission 184027) | Groundwater microbial communities from Rifle, Colorado - Rifle CSP2_plank lowO2_0.1 (SPAdes) (version 2) | ecosystem: Environmental > Aquatic > Deep subsurface > Groundwater | place... | reverse complement strand
TGTACGCACTTGACACAGAGCTTAAATTTCAAGAAAGCCCTTCTAAAAAAGATTTGGAAAGCGCAATGCAGGGGCATATAATTGCCAAAGCAGAATTGATGGGGACTTATAAGAGAAATAAATAAACAAAATCATTTTATTGCTGTTGTATGCACTGAGCGACAGCGAAAGTTAGATTTTAGTGCAACGAGGCGAAGCCGAAAAACTCAAAGTTGAGTTCTCGCATATCAATTTCTACGAAGCAAACTATAATTCGTTAGGAAAGGGAGCGTCCGTTTTTTATTTAGCTGGCGAACGTTTTATTTCTTTGGATCATTTACTCTTCCTAAGAATAAAATATTTCCAGTTTCCTTTTCCTGAATTATAAATATAAATGGATGGTCTGCTCTGAATATCTTTCTTTGCATAACTGCGGATTCTTTCATTACAACTGCTGTCGCGGCAGCCGCTTCAGTCCCTTCTTCATCAACTTTGATAAAAGCCTGATGAATTACTGCATCAATAAAAAGGTTCTTTGTCCCATCCATTCCAGAAAAATCAGCATTGCCAAAAGCAGACGGCATTCCCATTTTACTGAGAGTTTCTTTCATAAAATATTTTGTATCAAATTCGAATTTAGGCAAATAAATAGCGTCTAATTTATCTTCTTTCATTTGGCTTTTCCACTCTTCGAGTTTTTCTGCCGTTAAAGAAGATTCAATTGCGTCAAGATTTTCTGTAGGTAATAATATTAACATTGAAATTTCTTCGCCTTTGTAGGGTAGTTCCAAAATCTGTAAATCTCCTACATCAGCATAACTAAATTTTTCTTTATCATTTTTCATATACATCATCGGAGTTTTTACAACATTATTTGGAGTCACCTTAAAATCTTGTTCACTGGTATCAGATTTGTCAAATTCCCATGTCCATGTTCCTTTGAAATAAATAGCATTGGTTAGGACAAGTACAGTAGAGGTGTCAAGAATTCCTTGTGGAATTAAATCTTTAATTTTATTGTTTGTTTGTTGTTCAATAAAAGTATTGATGGTTTGTCGTGATTTTTCAGTTTCCTTAACAAAATCAACATTTGCTACTTTTCCTCCATAATATTTGTCTACAGTTGAAAGATATTCCTCTAAGAATTTATAATTTTGCTGAGCCCACAAAGCATTTCCTGTGCTTAATTTGTAAGGCTTGTCTTTTTTATTGATTTCATTATAAATTGCAGCAAAATTTGATCTTAATATGTTGCTTTCCGGAAAATGAAAAACAGATTTCATTTCATCTGCTGTTCGCCCTTTTGCACCTTCATAAGTCATTGCTAAAGCGGCAGAAATGCTGTAAGGTGAATAAAAAATATTACTATCTTCAGCTTTATTTAATTCTGAATAAAGCTCAAAAGCAAATTGATTATTTGCATTTACAACTTCTTGAATTCCTTGTTGTGTTGAACCAGTATCATCTGTTTGTGGTGGCTGGTTTGGTTGATAAGGGAAAAGAAACAATACTGCTGTAGCAGTTACTACGGCGACCATAAGAAGTATTATCCCAATTGTTAAAACTTTTTTGTTCATATCTTTTAGTTTAAATATAGCAAGTATATAAATCTTGTTTTAGCTTCAAATTGGATTGAAGTGAGCCAGCCAAAATATTATGATTTCTTGCGAAGCAAGGTATTATGTCCGAAGGACGACTCCCCCTTCCCATTTCCGTAATTTAGCGAGAACTCAATTGAATTTAACGACTGACGCTGTCCCACAATTATGTTTTTGACGCTCGGGCATACTACATTTAGTGGTGTGAATTTTTGATTACACGACATATTGTAGTACAGCACCTTTATTTTTGAATTATGGGACAGGCTGAACTATTAAACGAATATTTTAAATAAATGACGCTATTCCTTTTTTAAATGAAAATCGCTATCTGCGGCGCTTCTCTGCCGCCTTTTGACAAGGCTATATTAAAAAAATCTTATGAAATTGGAATAGAAATCGCTGCAAACAAGCACACTTTGAGATGCGGAGCTTGCCGGGGCTATCCTTACGAAGCTGCGAAAGGTTGCTTTACAAATAATGGAAGAGTTGAAGCAATTTCGCCTGCAAGAAATAAAGAAGAGCACATTAATCATTATAAATTTCCAACACAGAATTTTACAGAAATTTACTACACGGGCTTGGGAATCCCAGGAAGAAATTTGCCGCTTGTTGTGAATTCTGATGCAATCATATTAATATCTGGCCAGATTGGAACATTGAATGAGTTTACAATTGCATTCCACAACAAAAAACCAATTGGGATTTTAGAAGGAAGCGGCGGGATAACAAACATTGTTAGGGAAATTGCAGAGATTTGCAGGAAAGTAAACCAAGGCAATACAATAATTTATGAGAAAGAACCTGAAAGACTCATTAGAGAATTAGCAGCATTGAAAAAATCCTTTGGTGAATTTTTCCAATAAAAATAAAAACAGAGTAAAACTCTTGTTCTTGGGCTCGTGGTCTAACGGCTATGACGTCACCTTCGCATGTTTCAGAAATGGGTGAAGGCTGGGGGTTCAAATCCCCCCGAGTCCATATGGCGCCATGCATATCAGTTTATGAACCACAAGAAGATAGCACTATGCTGGTAAAATATGTTAGAGATTACGCTAAAGGAAATGTTCTTGATGTTGGAACCGGCTCTGGGATACAGGCGATTGCAGCTTCGCAAAATAAAAATGCGGTTTCTGTTTTAGCCACCGACATGCAAAAAGGAGTTATTGAATATTGCAAAAAAAATATTAAAAATGAAAAAATCAAGTTTGCCGTTTCAGATTTATTTGAAATATTTAAAAAAAATAAAAAATTTAAAAACATAAAATTTGACACGATAATTTTTAATCCGCCATATTTGCCCCAAGAATTAAAGCTTAAAGACTTAACAATTGAAGGGGGCAAAAAAGGATACGAAGTTATTGAAAAATTTTTAAATGAAGTCAACAAATTTTTAAAATCCGATGGAATTATTCTTATAACTTTTTCATCATTGACAAAAAAGGAAAAAATAGAAGAATTTATTAAAAATAATCTGCTTGATTTTGAGGAACTGGAAAAAACCCATATCTTCTTTGAAGATATCTATGTTTATTTACTAAGAAAATCTATTTTTTTAAGGAAAGTGGAAAATAAAGGCATTAGCAATGTCAGATATTTAACCAAAGGGCATCGCGGACTGCTATTTACTGGTTTTTATCATAGCAAAAAAATTGCAATAAAAACAAAAAATCCGCAAAGCAAAGCAATTGGAAGAATAAATAACGAAACAAAATGGCTGGAAAAATTGAATAAATACAATATAGGCCCTAGATTAATTTTTATAAATGATGATTATTTTGTTTATGAGTATATTGCTGGCGATTTTATTATTGACTACATTAAAAAATCCAATAAAAATGGCATTAAAAAAATAATCAAAAATATTTTCAATCAATTATTCATCTTAGACAAACTAAAAATCGACAAAGAAGAAATGCACCACCCGATTAAACACATAATAGTAAACAAAAATAAGCCTTGCATAATCGATTTTGAAAGAGTCCATTTTTCACAAAATCCTAAAAACGTCACTCAATTCTGCCAGTTCTTGATAAGCGGTTATTTAAATAAGCTCCTTAAAAATAAAGGAATAAACATTAATAAAAATAATCTGATTCAATTAGCAAAGATTTATAAAAATAACCAAATCAATAAAAACTTTAAAAAAATTATTGATGCAAGATGAAGATAAGAAAAAGGCATTTTTACATTGTACTATTTCTTGTAGTTATTATTGCAGCTGCGATTTATTTTTTTAGGCCGGTATTTAAACCAATTAAACCACAGGAAAAAGACACTATAGTATGGCTTGTTGACAAAGATGGTTACCTTGAATATTCTTTAAACAGGGGAGACGTGCTATTCAACAGGCAGAATTATGATGAAACTCAGGATCTCACAATAAGCAAGGTAATCTTCCAAAGCGCAAAAGGCAACGTTTACGGGCTTTTAGTTTTGCCAAAATCAGCATCGGAATTATTGCCAGGCATTGTTTTGCTTCCTGGCGCTGGAGTTTCAAAGGAAAGCGAGCTAAAGCTTGCTGAAAAGATTGCTGAGCTTGGAGCAGCTGTTTTGGTAATTGATCAAAGAGGAACAGGGGAAACAGGTGGAAATTTTCCAACTTTGGATGAGGATTATCAAAATTTTGTATCAGGCGAAGAGCCTGTGCAGCACATTATGGTTTATGATGCCTTGAGAGCGTATGACTTAATGAGAAATGCACCTTTCACTGATTCTGATAGGGTAATAATCGCAGGAGAAAGCCTAGGAGGCAGAATTGCTGTCATAGCAACAGCCATCGACAGAAACATTAAAGGGGCATTAATTATAAGTTCAGCAGGCTTTGATTTCAAAGGCGGACCTGATAAGGATAAGAATGCTTTCCTCCAATCAATCGACTCAGACCATTACATTGGCTTGATAACCCCAAGAAAATTGGTGATGCTGCATAATACAAATGACAAGATTGTTCCTTTAAGCTCTGCAATAATTTCTTATCAAAAAGCACAGGAGCCAAAGCAGTTTGTTTTGGTAAATGATACAACATGCAATCATGGCTATTGCGACAGCATGTATAATGGGTTAGTAGAGAGTTTGGATTATTTGGTTGATATAAGGTCAAAGACTCTTGTTTCTGTCCCTGATAAGCCGAAGAATTAGTTACTTATCTTTACCGTAATATGGATGATGGCAAACCCCCTAGATGAATCAATTTCTAAACTTATTTTAAAAAATACTATAGCAGTTCAAAAATCAAAAAAACATACCTTTATATATAACCTCTGCATACTTACGTATGGTACATCGAAAAGGCTATTTCTAGTATTTTCGTGTAACTAAGTAATACGAGGGAAGAACATGCGTTATGGAAGTTTTGAGAACAGATCCATGCACAAGATAAAGTGTTCTGACTGCGGTGCGGATGCAGAAGTGCCATTCGAGCCAAAGGAAGGAAGACCAGTCTATTGCAGAGACTGTTACAGCAAGAAGAGAAGGTACTAAGATTACATTTCTTAGTTCATAGAATCTTCACAGAATTATTTTTTATTTCTTTTTTTTGATTTTTTAATTACTCATACCAAATCCTATAAATGACTCCAGCATTGTCATCGCTGACATACATTATGCCTTCTTTGTCAAAAATAATATCAACTGGCCTTCCAAGCACTTTGTTATCTTCAGTAAGCCAGCCTGTTGCAAAGTCATAAACCTGCCTTGTACCTGTATTAATTCTTACAACCTTATACCCAGTTGGAACATTTTTATTCCATGAGCCATGGTAAGCAACAAACAAATTGCCTTTGTACTCTGAAGGAAAGTTATTGCCAAAATTAAAAGCAAGTCCTAATGGGGCTGAATGGGCAGGAATGTCAATATAGCTTGGAGTCTCAAAAGGCTCCATGCAAGGATTCCTGATATATGTGTTTTTGTCGAATTCTATATCATGGATATTTTTCCCATAGCAGATTGGCCATCCATAATTTTTCCCATTTTCAACAATATTGATTTCGTCAGGAGGCAAGTCATCTCCTAGCCAGTCCCTTGAGTTTTCTGTTGCATACATTTTTCCATTTGATGGGTGAAAAGTAAAGCCAACAGCATTTCTTATGCCTTTTGCAAATATGCTGCATCTTCCAAAATCACATTTCAAGATAGAAGCTCTTCTTTCATCACTTTCTATGCAGACATTGCAGCTTGAGCCAATGCTAATATATACACTTCCATCTTTAATCCTTATTGTTCTTGTCCAATGCCCTCCTGATGGCAAATCCGTGATGTGCTCTTTTGTTGAAATGTCAGCCATAAAGTTGTCTTTAATCTTAGCTTTTACAACACTGTCCTCATTTGCAATATACATGTAATTTTCAAGAAAGGCAATGCCATGCGGATTATTCAATCCATTAATGACTTCAATTGTCTGGTCTGCTTTTCCATCTTTGTCATTATCAGGCAAAGCAACTATAATTCCGGCACTTGGCATGCTTACAAACAAAGCATCATTATAGAATTCCATAAACCTTGCTCCTTTATTCGGGCCTGGCAGATTTAAGCTTTTTCCCAAATCTGAAGCAAATATGTCTATTTTGAAATTAGGCGGTAATTTTATATTTTGCAATATTAAATTTTGATTTTTGTTCTTGTTTTTGATTAATGGGATTGAAATGATAATTATTATAATTAAAAAAATAATAACTAAAATGTTGGTATGTTTTTTCTTCATTGAACGAATTTAATTATTATCTTATATAAACATTTTCTTTGAAACAAACATTTAAATATAAATTTTAAACTTCTAATTTTATGAAATGGCGCCTTATTGAGCAAGCTACATATTCTGCAGCCATGAATATGGCTATTGACCATGCTGTTTATGAAAGCGTTGCAAATGAAAGAGAGTATCCTACAATAAGGTTCTACAAGTGGGTTAACAGCTCTGTTTCTATAGGAGCATATCAAAATCCAAAGGAAATCAACTTGGATGCATGCAAAAAGCATAGCATTGGCGTTGTAAGGAGAATGACTGGAGGAAGGGCTGTTTTTCATGACAAGGTTGATTTTACATACAGCGTAATTGCTCCAATTAGGATTTTCAATTACAGCATAGAAAATGCCTATAGGGAAATTTGCTCCAGGATTATCAATGCCCTGAATGATTTGGGAATAAATGCTTCTTTGGAAAACAAGAATGATATTGTTATTGGCAACAAAAAGATTTCAGGGAATGCTGCAAAGGCAATGGAAAAAGGAGTTTATCTGCAGCATGGCACTTTAATTTATGACATTGACTTTGAAGCGATGCCAGAAGTTTTAAACATTACAAAAGATATTATTAAGGAAAAAGTGACATCAGTTTTGCAGCACAAAAATTTAAGCCAGGAAGAAGTCTATGAATCATTAAAAAAGAATTTTACAAAGGGCAAGGAATTCAAAATAGAAGAGCTTTCAAAGTTTGAATTGATGCGTACACAAGATTTAGCAAAGACAAAATACAACACTATAATGCTCCCAATAGGAACTTTATTGAAGAATAAAGGAGCTTGTTATGTGGAGAGGGGCGGGTAAAAAATCCTCAAAACTCGCACAACTGCAGCCTTTCCATCAAATCCATCATGAATCTTGCAGCTTGAGCGCCATCTACAATCCTGTGGTCATAAGTCAATGACAAAGGCAGCATTTTTCTTATCTCTATCTTGCCGCTTTTGACAACAGGCTTTTCAATTATCCTGCCGACTCCAAGAATCGCGCTTTCAGGATAGTTAATTATTGGAGTAAAGAATTCAACTCCAACAGAGCCAAGATTAGAAACAGAGAACGAGCTTCCTCTCAAATCCATTAAATTAATTTTTCTATTTCTAGCGTCATTGGCAAGTTTGTCAATGTCTTTTGCAATTGCCTTGATGTCTTTTGCATCAGCCCCTTTGACAACAGGCACAATCAAGCCATCTTCTGTGTCAACTGCAATTCCAATATTGTAATATTTCTTCAAAACAATTTCCTCTTCTTCCAAAGAAGCGTTAAGGTAAGGATGCTCTTTCAAACACAAGGCAACTGCTTTCACGATATAAGGCAAAAAAGTAAGCTTTATTCCTTCTTTCTCATAAGCAGCTTTTTCCTTTTCCCTTAATGCAGCAAGCTCGCTTACATCAGCTTCATGCATGTTTGTCAATTGGACAGCTGTGAAAATTGATTCTGCCATTTTATTGGCTACTGCTTTTTTAACGCCATGCAAAGGAACTCTATCAATATAGCCAAAGAAATCGTATTTTTTAGTAATTTTTATGCCAGCAGATTCATCCTTTTTAACACTACTAGCAGCTTTCTGCACATCCTCAATTGTAATTATTCCTTCTGCTCCAGTTCCTTTAATGGCATTTAAATCAACATTAAGCTGTTTTGCAAGATTTCTTACGGCAGGAGTTGCAAGTATTGATTTTTCTTGCATTATGGGTTTTGATTCTTTTTTTACTGCAATTGGCTTTACATCCTTTGCTTCTTCTAAAAATCCGACAACAGAACCAGTATAAGGAACATCTTTTTTCTCTTTTGCTTCCATGTGCTTTTTTGCATCAGCCTCTGTCTCGTGCTCTTCAAGAATTGTAACCATTGTCTCGCCAACATGAATTATTCCTCCAGCTTGTACATGAATCTTCAGGATTTTGCCAGACTTGGGAGATGGCATCTCGACAATCGCCTTGTCAGTTTCTATTTCGCCAAGAGGCTCGTCAGCCTTTATCTTATCACCTTCCTTTACAAACCACTTTACAATCTCCCCTTCATGAATACCCTCTCCAACATCCGGAAATTTGAATTCGTAAACCATTTTATTGATTATTTTTTATTCTTATAACAACTTTTTCAATCTGGCTTCGCCAAACTCTTGTGCTCGGCTTTCGCTTCCTACCATTACGCTCAAGCCTCGCCTGTTATTCATTGATGAATAAATCCGAGGTGAAAATTTCTTGTCAGGAAAATTTTCGCCGAGTGTAAATTTTGTAATTTGCGAAGCAAATTACGGATTGATTTATTTTTTTTGATTTATATTCTCTTGTTTAAAACCTCATTACCTTTTCTATTCCCTTCAAAACACTATCAACATCAGGCAGGTAATAGTTTTCTAATCTTGCCAACGGGAATGGCACATCGGGTGATGTCACTCTAACAACAGGCGCTTCCAAGCTCAATAATGCTTTTTCATTTATTGAGGCAATCAGTTCTGCTGCAAAGCCGCTTGTTTTCATTGCCTCGTGCACAATGACGCATCTGCCTGTTTTTTTGACAGAATTTATTATTGTTTCTGCATCGTAAGGATTGATTGTTCTTAAATCAATCAACTCAACGGAGTACTTATTGTTGAGCTTTTCAAGAGCATCCTGGCATGTCTTTACCATCGCTCCCCATGAAATCAATGTTAAATCATCCCCTTCCTGCACAACATTTGCCTTGCCTAATGGCACAATGTAGTCGTTATCCGGTATGTCCTGCTTGATTGCCCTGTAAATTCTCATTGGCTCGTAAAATATTACAGGATCAGGATCTCTGATGGCTGCTGCAAGCAAGCCTTTTGTGTCATATGGGTTGGATGGAATAACCATTTTAATGCCGGGAGTATGAGCAAAAATTGATTCTCCGCTTTCGCAATGCAGCTCCAATGCCCTTATGCCACCGCCATACGGGGCTCTCACAACAATTGGGCAAGTAAAGCGGCCTCTGCTTCTCATTCTTATTCTGCCAGCATGGCTAATCAACTGGTCAAAAGCTGCATACATAAATCCGCTAAATTGGATTTCAGCAACTGGCTTTAAGCCGTTTACTGCCATTCCTACTGCACAGCCAACAATGCCAAGCTCTGATAATGGTGTATCGATTACCCTATCAGCTCCAAATTCTTTTTGCAAACCCTCAGTTGCCCTGAACACGCCGCCATTTAATCCTACATCTTCACCAAGGACAACAACATTCTTGTCTCTAGCCATTTCCTGCCTCAAAGCCATTGTGACTGATTGGACAATATTTGCTACGGCCATTTTGATTTTAACAATTTATTTCTTTAAACTTAACTACCAATCTTCTTCCATAACTAAATTTTGGTGAAGTGTTTCTCTCCAATCCATGTATTTTGGCAACTCTCCTTCTAAAACATAATAAGGGGATATTCCTAGTCCCATACAAATTGAGAGCGCGTTACCAACAGGAATTTTTTCCTTGCTTCCACTGGCAATTTCTGAGATATACCCAAAACTGCATTCCACTAACTTAGCGATATCTCTTACATTTGAATTCCTTAAACGCTCATTTACTAGCTCCACCAATCTTTTTCTTTGTTGGCTATCTAATTTTTTCATTTTTTAAAAAAGATTGTCTATCTTCCAAACAATTCTTCCATTTCCTCTTTTTGCTGTTGTGTCATTTCTGCAAACACGTACTTGAAAATGTCTTTTGGCTCTGGTGCAGGCAATTTCTCAAACTCTGTGACTGCTTTTTCAATAATGTTCTGTGATTGTTTTAGAATTTTATCTTTGTAAGCATCATCCAGCAATTTCTTGCTTCTCATGTATTTCTCAAGCCTTTCGATTGGATCTTTTTTTGTCCATTGCTCAAACTCTTCTTTTGGCCTGTACCTTGACGCATCGTCTGACGTGCTATGGTCGCACATTCTATAGGCAAAGCATTCTATCAATGTCGGGCCTTTTCCCGCTCTGGCTTTGTCAACAGCGTCCTTTGTAGCTTTGTAAACAGCGAAAACATCCATACCGTCCACTTGCAAGCCATCAAAGCCATAAGCAATTGCCTTTTGTGCAATAGTCTCTGCATGTGTCTGCTTTTTGCGAGGCACAGATATAGCATACTGATTGTTTTCACAAATAAATACGACAGGCACATTAAATACACCTGCAAAATTCATAGCCTCATGAAAGTCGCCTTTTGAAGTAGCGCCCTCTCCAAAATAAACAGCTGATACTTGTTTTGTGCCTCTTAGCTTAGCAGCAAATCCAGCTCCAACAGCATGCGGTATTTGGGTGCTAACTGGAATTGCAATTGGAAAATTATTCACATTTTGAGGGCTTTTCAAGCCTCTTTCATCTCCTCCCCAGTATTGAAGAACCTGAACTATTGGCTGCTTTCTTGCTATCAATAATCCGCTATTCCTATACATTGGAAATATAAAATCATTGTCTTGCAAAGCAAAAGCGCTTCCAACTTGGCATGCTTCCTGCCCTTTAAACTGTATATATGTGCCAAGCCTGCCTTGCCTTTGCATGTTGAAGGCTTTCTGGTCAAAAACCCTGATAAGAACAAGCGTCTCATAAATTTTCTTGATGTCACTATCAGAAAGTTTTGGCATTAATGATTCATCACAGTTGCCATTCTCGTCCAAAACTTGAAGATATTCTACCTTAAACTCTTTCAACACCTTTTTAGTCATAATAAAACCCCTAAAGAAAAGATTTTTGGGTTATTTATAAAGTTTTTTGAAAGGATTTATTTAACAAATTCTACATTGTCCATACCTTCAAAAGCTTTGTCTCCAGTCAAAAATTTAAGATTATTTTGCAATGCCAAACAATAACCGATGCAGTCCGCATAAGAAAAGTTTTTGTGCTTGTGATGCCTTCTGAATTTCATAGCATTCTTTAGAACATCATCATTTATATCAATCAGACTGGGTTTATATTGCCTATATATATCTTCTGCTGCTTCTTCTCCAAGTCTGTTAAGTGAAGACCAGTAAATTTCCGCAAGATTAAATATTGCCAATACAACTTCCTCTTGAGTATACTTGGCATAACTTGGATTTCCTTTTATTATTTCAACAACTGCATAACTGTCAAAGAAATATTTCATTTTTTGGACTTTTCCTCAGCCAAAATATCAGAGGCGCTATTCCATCCTTCTCGCATTTCATCTTTAATCTCTTGTGTTGATTTTCCCCAATGCGGGAATTTTCCAAAAAATTCCTTTGCAAGAGGTCTTTTCTTTATGTCTATGACTATCTTTTCATTCGGCTTTATGCCTATTTCATCAACTACTTCCTTCGGCAGCACAACCCCTATTGAAGAGCCCCATTTCCTTGTTTTTGTTTCTATTTCTACCATATATACTCACCCACAAAAATATACTAAAAATTGTTGTGGCTTCGTAATAGCCAAAAACAAAATTCATCATACCTAATTACTTGTTTTTATGCTATATAACTAAATATAACTAAGTTATATTTAAATTTATTGATTTAAATTTGTTTTTTTAAAATTGATTACTATTAAGTGGTTAAAATGAAAAGATTTATATAGTAGTGGTCCTTTTTGTGACGATTATGACTATGGCAAACTCAACGAGAAGCCGATGGCAAAGATTAGGGTCAAGTGGTTTAGCAGCAATTCTACTTGGAACCACAGCATGTAGTCCATTGCAAAGGGATTTATTGAAAAGTGATGTAGAACATTTAGGTTTAACTCGCGCTCAAACTGTTAGTGTTGACTATAATGCATCTAAAGAATTTCTTGATATGATTGATAGATATCATGCAATTATACCTCCTGCATCAAAACAATTTAACGCAGCTGAAAGAGATATTGTTGGTTATTTATCTGATGCAGATGGCAGAGCAGGATACTCTGTTGAAAGGTCTAGAGAAGGCTTAGCCATAAATGTCTTTCATCCAGCTAAGCAGGAAAAAGGACTTAAAGGTGGCGAAAAGGCAGAAGCCACAATAAAACCCATTGGTACTGACAGAAGTAAACCTTTGGAAATTAGATTTTACGACCCAAACGGACCGCAACACACCTTAGTAGGGCTTCAAGATACAAATCATGACGGTACTGTTGATAAAAAAGTTGAATATAAAGGGGGTACAGCTTATAATAGGACTGAAATTGATATAGGGAATCTGCCAGTTAGTGAAAGAGATAGGTTGCAAACAATATATAACAATGGGCTTAAACAATTAATGCTAGTTATTTCCGATTATGTAAGCAGGCGTCAGAAGTAAGTCTTTACCTTTATTTGATATTTTTTTAACGCTTTCTTTGTATGGTTGATTGTATTAAAAATAAATTATATCTTATTCTTTTTTACAATATTCTTCACAAACATTTCTCCAGCCTTATAAGAACTCCTCACAAAAGGTCCAGATGCACAGAACAAGAAGCCAAGCTCAAGCGCTTTCTGCTTAAAGTATTCAAATTTTTCTGGTTTAATATAATTATTGACTGCAATGTGCCAATTTGTTGGCCTTAAATATTGTCCAACAGTCAGAATATCAACACTTATTGCTCTTAAATCCCTCATTGATTGAACAATCTCTTCGTCTTCTTCACCCAAGCCAAGCATTATTGAAGATTTTGTGTATATTCCTGGATTCATTTTTTTGACATTTTCCAAAACACTTAATGATTGATTGTAATTAGCTCTTATATCTCTGATTTTTCTTTGCAGTCTTTCAACAGTCTCTATATTGTGGGCTATAATCTCTGGTTTTGCATTAACTATCTTTCTTAAGGCACCAATATTACCTCTAAAATCAGGCACAAGCACTTCAACAATGATGCTCGGGTATGCTCTTTTTATTTCATTGATGCAATCTGCAAAATGGGCAGAGCCTCCATCTTCCAAGTCATCCCTGTTGACAGATGTCAAAACAACATAGTCAAAGAGTTTTATTTCACTCAATGCCTGCGCAAGCTTCCTTGGCTCATCCGCATCAAGCTGCTTCATAGGATTGCCTGTTTTGACAGCGCAGAACTTGCAGCCTCTGGTACAAGTATCGCCCATCAGCATGAAAGTTGCCGTTCCTGTATTCCAGCACTCAGAAATATTTGGGCAATGCGCTTCTTCGCAAACAGTATGCAAACTGTTTTGTTTTAATGTATTTTTGATGCCGGTAAAATTATTGTTGGTAGAAATTTTAATCTTCAGCCATTGCGGTTTTACTAACTTTTGCATTTTTTATAATAATTAAAATCTTCAATATGCTCGCAAATTTTACTCTCGCGGGCATTAACCCGCTCGCATACATTGTAATAAACTTCCACAAACGGGTTACCTTTAACACAATGCTTTAAAAGGTCGTTCTCGTATTTTGAATTTTTGATTTATTTTTAATTGTGAATGGTATTTCAATTTTATTTCAATTCCCCTAAAGCCCATGCTTTTAGTTTTTCATATTTTTGATTGCCGCAGAGCTTTTTGCCTGTTTTTTCATTGTAGAATAACGGAATTCCTCCGCAGAAAACGCTTCCGTCAGGATTCTTGTCAATACTTTCAAGAAAAGCAGTATTCTCAGCATTATGCCAAACTTCAATGTGCTCGACTTTTAAGCCAGTTTCTTTTTCAAGCTGCTCAACTAAAGGATCCATCTCCTTGCAATGCACGCACTCTGTCCCTGAAAACATAATTAAGCGTTCACCCATTTTTAAATCAAATTTTAAAATTTATGATATTTATTTAAAAAGCTTTTTGTTTCATACAAATAATGTTCCGTAATATCCAACCAGAGAACTTATAATACCAATAACAATTCCCCTAACTACAAACCCAATCTTTCTTTTAATATAATAAGCGGAAATCAACAGCAAAACAAAAATTATAGACGCGAAAACAGTATATATGGTTTCTTTGTAAAAAAAGCTTGTAAAAATAACTGCTACAAACGCCCTTGCCACATGCAAGTTTGAGTTTTTAATTATAAAATACAAAATAAACATGGCAGCAGCAGCGATTACCATTTCATAAACAAAAACATTATACTTTCCAATTACTGCCCTTATAACAACCAAAAAATAAAAAGGTATGCTGCCTAAGGCTAATAAGTCTCTAGCTATTTCTTTGAGCCACGATTTCATAAAAATAGAAATTCTGATTACTATTTATTAAATTATTGGATGTTAAGGTGAATCTTCTGTAATAACCAAATCTGGAAGTATAGTTGCGCAATCCAAAATTAATTCCAAATCTTTAACCGAACAATCTTTGCCTCTTGTCCGTGCTTCTTCTTGAAGTCTTTGAATTTCACCAAAATTAAAAAGAGACGCTCCATTACTAAAATCTTCACCTGTAAGTACTACCCTAGTTTCACCTTTTTGTTTAGCTGCCTGTATCTTTTTATAAGGTACTCCATAAGGGCCAAGCCAAACATATTTATGTCCATTAAGAATAGAAGTTGAATCAACTCTTACTAGACCTACATAACCCAATTGGGGTACTCCACCAAATGTTCTAACTACTTCAGATTCGAGAGCATAACCCCCTTTCAGCATTATACTATCAGAGACTCTATTATATGCTCTTAAGAATTTCCCTAACATCTTTCATCGCTAATCCGATTGTTAATAGTATATAAATATTTTTTGGTTATAATTTTTTTATTTATTTCTCCAGCCAAACAATATCTTCTGGAACAAATTTTGGTGATGAAAACAATATTATCTCGACTGGCGTGTCGCCAATTCTTTCAAAGCTGTGAGGCACTCCTGCTGGAATTGCAACTAACTGCCCAGCACTTACTTCAGCTGTTACATCTCCAACAGTTCCTTTCGCCCTGCCTTTAAAAATATATACAAAATGGTTTTCTTTTGGATGCATGTGCATTGGTATTTTGCCATCCAATCTCAATAATTCTATACTGCCTGTTTCAGTATGAGCAAGAACAGTGTATTTGAAGTAATCAGTTTCAAGATCAAGCTGTCCCAATTTTTTTGGAACATCAAATATGCCTGCTTGCAATGGTTTTTTTGTCAAAGTTCTAAAATCGCCAGGCAGAAGATAGCCAACCACAATTCCAGCTATGAAAAGCAACGCAAAAATCATCTGCATTGTCTTTTTTTTCATATTGAGTATTTCTATTGCTACAGTTATATAAATACTTTTTGGTAGTGATTAAGAAATTTTACTACTTTATAAAACAACAAGTAAGGCTGCAACGGCAATAATCATATGTGCGCTGTTAAATGCCTTTTGAGTTACGAAGTTCTCAAAAGTTGCGTTCCGCAAAGTAATTTTGAGAGGCGCGTCGTTCAATTAAGCGAACGAAGTGAGCAATCAAGAAACAATCATTAAGGGGACAATTTCGTTCCAGCGAACAAGGTGAGCCATCAAATAATATATAAAGGGCAGGAAGCTACAAGAAAATTTATAAAATATGAATTTCAGATTTTTTTGGTTAATTACTTACTTGTTAGTAGTATCAAAATAGAAAGGTTTATAAATAGTAAATTAATGATTATTGTAAAATGATGTATCATTCGCCATTTAATGCACTTATTGGAAATAGTGCTGAATCTGGGCAGAATTTGAAGTATAGTGGAACTTTAGATGATGTTTTGTTAGATATAGCTACACTTTCTTCACGTCAAACTATTCCTTCTATAAGTGCTAGTGCATGGGCACTTCACCCTCCGAGAATAATAAGGGCTGTTGTAGATTATAAAATTCAGCATCCAAACTCCTGAAATAGAAATATTATTAAGAGAAGCCATAGGAGTTGCATTAGGAGTTTATTCAGATCCAACTAATTCTGATACAGCTGTTGATAATTTAAGAGATAAAATCAAAACTATGGGACTTGAAGCTCTACTCACTAGCCCACTCAATCAACCTAGTGATAGTGTGACTTGGAATGCAACTCACCCAGCAAGGTCTCAAAGAACTGCCCAGCAATTAGCAAGTCAAACACAATCTAATGATGTGTTGTTTATTGCTCTGGCTCATGGCGGTGTAGCAGCAGGAATGGACATTTATTTAAGATATTGTGATGATTCTGGAAGTAAAGATTCCGCATTTTATGTAGCAAGATTATCTACTCACAAACTTAGAGATACACAGCCAAGATTATCCATAAAAGAAATAGATTATTTAAGAAAGCTTGCCAAAGGGAGACAAGTCGTTGTTTTTGATGAGGATAGGGCATCAGGTACAACTCTTAACATTGCTCATGCTTACTTCTCAACCCAAGTTTTCCCAAATCAAAATGTAATGACATTAAGTAACTTGGACATGAGAGGGGAATTAGTTAAATTAGGCTTTGGTAAAAAGTTGGCAGAAATTGACGAATACATTGACTCAGATAAGAAACACTCGCTAATTAAGAAATTATATGAAGAAAAAAATTGTAATAATAAAAATATAATTGATTATAAATTAGGAGATAAATATAAAAATCTTAATTACATAATCGAAAAGCCATTGAACAATGAACCGTTTGATTCAGATAAAATCCACTTTGGCAAACCAAAAATTCCAACTAAAACTACGCCTGAGGAAGTGTATGGACAATTAGCTCACTTGTTTCCTAATGCAAATCTAGAATTGTTACTTACATTGATGCCAACAAAAAAACATCCCAAAAAATCGCCTTATTCATTGCTAGAAACTTTAAAATAAACTTTCACATCTACAAGAAGTTTCTTGCCCCTATCCCTATATAGAAATTGTCCCCTTTCTGGTTCGCCTCTCAAAATTATTGCATTTAACCACCAAAAACCATAACTTTTTAAAAATTAAGGAATACCTCGGCAATTGAAATGAAGCAATATCTTGACGCTTTGAAATATGTTCTTGAAAACGGAATAGATAGGCAGAGCAGGACAGGAATTGCAACAAGGGCTGTTTTCGGGATGCAGATGCGCTTTAACATGGAAGATGGATTTCCAGCAGTTACAACAAAAAAACTGCCCTGGAAGAGCGTTGCAAGCGAATTATTGTGGTTTATTGAAGGCTCTAGCGATGAAAGAAGGCTTGCAGAAATACTTCATGGCACTAGGGATGCAAGCAAGGCTACAATATGGACTGCAAATGCAGAAGCTGGCTATTGGAAGCCAAAAGCCAAATTTCAAGGAGATTTAGGAAGAATTTATGGTGTTCAGTGGCGCAGATGGATAGGGCATGATGGAAAGGAAATAGACCAGCTCGCAAATGCTATAAGTATGATTAAGGAAAACCCAACCAGCAGAAGAATCATTGTAACAGCATGGAATCCAGGCGAATTGCAAGAGATGGCATTGCCTCCATGCCATACATTCTTTCAATTCTTTGCTGCAAATGGCAAATTGTCATTGCAAATGTACCAGCGCTCATGCGATATGTTTTTAGGGATTCCATTTAACATTGCTTCCTACTCTTTATTGCTGCATATGATATCCCAAGTTACAGGCTTAAAGCCAGGGGAATTTATACACATTCTTGCAGATGCTCACATCTACCACAATCATTTTGAGCAGGTAAAAGAGCAGTTGTCAAGAAAACCATTTCCATTGCCTAAATTATGGTTAAATCCAGAAATTAAAAATATTGATGATTTTACAATGGACGACATAAAATTAGAAAATTACCAATTCCATCCCCAAATAAAAGCGGAAATGGCTGTTTGAAAAAGTTTTAATTAAAAACATAAAAAATCAATCTGTCGCTATGCGAACAATAGCGGCACAACATTAGGAGCTAAATACTTTTTTGTTTATTATGTCTCAAAATGGGAACTGGGGTTATTGATTTTAAGCTTGTTGAAGTTTCCTTAGACGAAGCTGTAGAATCATCAATTAGATTAGCTGACGAATTACTTCTGAGCTTTAAACCTTCTATTGTTGTTGGCATTTTAAAAGGTGGTTTTTTGCCTGCGGTAGAAATATCTGACAGATGGGAAGTGCCATGTCAATTTGTGGGTGTGGAAAAGAGGGATGTAAACCCAATTAAACAGTACCCATTTGGCATAAGTTTAGATGGATTAGATGTTTTACTAGTAGACGATGTTTACTGGACAGGTGCAACTATGAATAGGGCGGAAATTGAACTAAAAAAATCTAACCCAAGGACGTTGAGAACAGCCGTTTTAAGTTATTCAGGTAGAAAATATTATGAAGTACCTGATTTTTTTGATCATCTGTTCGCAGTGAATCATATTGCAGAAAGATATCCTTGGAGTCCCAAGTCAAATTCTTATGGTAGGTATAAAGAATATGTGCGAAGTTTAGGCTTAAGAAGAGATTTACAACAATTCGCAAAAGTTATGCATTAATGAATGTTAAGAATTAAATAAAATGATAATATCATTAATAGTGGCAATGGATGAAAACAGAGTGATTGGATATAAAAATAAATTGCCGTGGAATTTGCCCTCTGAATTAAATTATTTCAGGGAAACAACAAAGGGAAAACCCGTGATAATGGGCAGGAAAACCCATGAGTCAATAGGAAGGCCGATGCCGGAAAGATTAAACATAATCATAACAAGGGATAAAAATTACAAGACAAATAATTGCATTGTTGTTAATAGCAGAGAAGATGCTGTAAAAGCAGCAAAAGGCAGCAATGAGATAATGGTGATTGGAGGCGCTGAAATTTATAAGCTATTCCTGCCTATAGCAAACAGGCTTTATGTGACTAAAGTCCATGGCATATTCAAAGGAGACACTTATTTTCCTGAATTTAATGAAAATGAATGGATTAAAGTAAAGGAAAAATTTATTGAAAAAGATGATGAAAACAAATACAGCTACACAATAATGGTTTTGGAAAGAAAAACTTAATTTTATCAGGCCGCTTCTCTTTTTATAGTTGTTTGGGAAGGAATAACACCATAAACTATATTTTCGCTAGGTAATTCCAAGACTCTAAACACCAATCCTTCACCCTGTCTTGTTGGGAATAGTTTTACAATCTCGTCTAAGAAAGGTGTTAATAGTCTTTTAACTTCCTCTGGTTTTGCATATCTTAGTTGAGACTCAAGCAAAAATGGACCATACCCGCTTCCTGCAGTATCAAAAACATATCTGACATATACTCTTTCAATAGGTAACTTCGGTGGTACTGCCTCTAATAAAAATGTGCTAGGCAACCTCCTTTCAATACTTTCAATATCTAACTCCGATAACACTTCTGGTTTTGTACGTAATAATTTTGTACCTAATAAACTATTAAGCCATACTCTCCAATAAGTAGCATCCCGTCTTGTTGCATTTCTCCAATCGTCATGTCTAACATAGTTAGCAAAACCAAGACCGCCTGCTTTTTCCTCAGATGGGAGTATTCCTGGGACTTCTCCTTCTTTACAATAAGGTGATATCTCCTCGGCACTTTCCAACAACCTATAAGGTTTAGGAGGGATGTACTTAACCATAAATTTTAGAAATAAATTAATCTTATTAAATTTTTTGTTTTTAATTTTAAAGCATTGATTCAGACTCTAATCTATCTGTTTTTTCTTTCTCAACTCAAAACTAAACTTATTCAATATAGGAACAAAGATATTTCCAACTGCTAATGCCAAAGGCAAATCGTGTTGCGGTATGATGGAATTAAATGCAATGAACAACACAGCGACTAAAATGCCGTAAATTATCCTTTGATTTCTTTGCATTGGATGCGTTTTTGGCTCTATTAACATAAACATAGAAAAGAAATAAATGACTCCGCCATTAAGGATTGTGTAATAAATTTCTGAAAATTGCGTTCCTTGTGAAAGCTCAATTACCGAGTTAATTAAATAATAACTGACCAAAAAACTTACTGCCAAATCAAACCTTCTTAAGCGCCATATTATGAAAACGCCAAAAATCAAAACTAAAATCAAGGGTGATGAAATCCACCAGGTGTGGGAAACGCCAAAAATCATTGAAACAAGCAAAACACCAAAATTAGCAGGATTAAAAATGTGTTTTTTATTTATTTTTATTATATGCTTGGAAATGATTGCAATAACTCCTGCCAATACATAAATATGCCATTGAAGATTTTGGGTTAATAAGCCTCCAATAAATAAGCCAGAGATTAAAGCGCTTTGCGGAAATAGCCATGTTTTTGATTTAAAATATTCTATAAATAAGTCCAATGTTATGGTTGTAATCACAGCAATCAAAACAGGCAACAAAGCCTTAACGCTAAATCCGTAGAAAAATGAACTTATTAAATGCAGAATTACTAAAAAAACAATCATGTAGTGATAAACGGTAAGCCTATTGATTAAGGATTTAATTTCCAATAAAAACACCCTTTACTTCTTTCTTATCCTTTGCGAGCCGCCCTTTTTATAAACTGAATATTTACCTTTTGCTTTCTGGCTTGTTTTTTGCTCTGGAAACACTTCATAAACAGAGCTTTCATCAAATCCGCAATTGTTGCATTTAATTACTTTTGCACCTAAGTAATCATAAAGCTTAATATTTTTAGAGCCGCATTTGGGGCATTTATTCATTAAGAATTAAGAAATCAAAGAGTTTAAATTATTTTCTCTCCTGTTTCCTTGTTGGTAATGTGAATGACATTGACAGGGCAAGAATCAGCAGCCTCTTTGTTGACTTGATAGTTCTTTTCTTCAATATCAAGCTCTTCCCATTCATCATCTCTTGTCTTGCAGCCTACAATATCTGATTTGCCGTCCTCATGCATAGTCCAGAAATCAGGAGCAACAGCAGCGCATGCAGCGCAGCCTATGCAATTTGGCCTGTCGTGCTCTATTTTGTATTTTTTCGAACTTTGCTGAGATTGTTCATTAACTGTTTGTGTTATTTGATTTTCATCTGCCATTTTATGAAGTTAACAATTGTTAAGTATATAAACGTTTTGGTTATAGGGGTTTATTAAAGTAATATTTAAATATTGTTAAATCATACCAAAAAGTATGAATCAAGCAGAAGCAAAGAGAGTAATTAGTCCAGTCGAAGCTGTAAAAACCCATATTCAAGCAGTAGAAGAAAGTAAAATGAAAATTGGTGATGTAGTTGATTTAGGTGATGGTGAGTACAGAGTTGGACGCACGCCAGTAAGGCGTTTAGGAGGGATAGACTATGTAGTTGGGTTTGATGGAGGTGTAAAGGTTAAAGCTTTCAGCGATGGCACGTATAGAATAAATAATGACTTATACTTTGATTCCGAAGGAAATCCAATAAAAAAACATGGTAAATGATTTTTAAATTATCACAAATTAACAAAAACAATGCCAATTATTATTAATGCAATGGACAAAACCTTTGTTAAAATAGCTTTTTTATCAATACTCTCTTTTATAAGTTTTGGGAAATAAAGCGAAGTAATTAAAGTTAGTATAAAAACTAGTGCAGGAAGTGTTGAGCTTGCCAAAGCGCTTATAAGCGCTATTACTGGAGCATTTATTATTGCATAGCCGGCAAATATGAAGGCAGAGAAATCAATTAGCATTTTAAAACTGAGAAGTAATTTTATTTTATTTTTCATATTTTTAAAAGTTTCAACAAATTGATTTCTTATAGAAGGAATAAATAAAACAAATAATGCAGTAAATCCAGACAACCTAATCCATAGAAATGCGCTCCAGAAGCTTGTGACATTAAAAATATGCTTTGCAGCAACAAAAGAGATAGCGCCACAAATCGCTGATATAAGCATTAAGTAAAATGCTTTGCTGAGCTTGAATGAATTTTCAACTTTTTTGTACGAAACAATAACTCCGGCGCTTAATAAAAACAAAAATCCTATTAAATGATTTTTTGTCAATACTTCTCCTAAAATCAAAAATGATAATGTTAAAACAAACACAGGAGCAAGCTGGAACAGCACAGCTATTTTTGATATCTCATCGTACTGCACAGCTTTATAGTAAAGAATAACAGAAGCAGTGAATAAAAATCCTGAAATAACCACAATCAAAAAATCCATTAACTTTAATGGTTCAAACCCCACAAAAGGCAGTAAAAAAATCAACAAAACATTCATCAATCCATTTAAAACAATATAAACAAGAGGATTTTTTATGTAGCCTTTAGAAATCACAATCTTATCTATTAGAGATGTAATTGACCAAATTCCTTGTGCGATTAAAACAAAATAAATCCAGTTTAGCATTTTTTGCTAAAAACATTAATCCTCGCAATGTGAACGAGTTCTTCTTAATAAATGCGAGCCATTGAGCGAACCTGCGACATGAGCGATTGAAACGAGTTCTCACAATTGACTTTTTCTGAAGGCGGATTGAATTAATTTATTTTTCATTATTGTATTTTGTAATGTTTTTGTGATTTTAACTTGATTCTTTTATTAATCTACTCTTATCTTTCTCACCGCATTTTAAAAATTTTAATTTTCAAAAAAATCAAAACAATAAATTAATCCACCAGGCAAACAATACTGCAACAGTTGTTGCTGCCAGTAAATAGGCAATTGCGCATCTCTTTCCAAATTTTCCCCATATCATTGAAAGTTCTGTTAAATCTGTTGTAACTCCTACCATCATGACAATAAAAACAACTCCAAGAGTTGCTCCTAATTGATAGAGCTGACCAGCTAGTACGGCAAGCCCTTCTGATGCTAACTCCAGTACTGCGCTTATCGGCACTGCAATTAAAACAGGCAAAAATCTGTTTTCATTGCCTAAATACTTAGTAACTAACTCAGATGGAACAAATGCTTTTAAGGCAGCTGCTATTAATAACCCAATTACAATATACTTACCAACATCCTTGAAAATCTGCCACATGTTTTTAGGCGTGCAATAAATTATTCTATTGCCAATCTTTTCTTTTTCGTGGATAAGCCTTAATTTTTCTGCATCAACACATTCAACGCAGAGCACCTTTTCATTTTTTTTGTGTTTTTTTGGAATGCCAGTTTCTATTATTTTTTTGTTTTCTAATCTTGCCAATATTAAGCCAACTGTAAAAGCAATTAATAATGAAAAAATTACCAAAATTATTGCATTTTTTACACCCACAAACTTTGAGATTATGATTGCGTGCAATAAGCCGCCCCATGGAGCAGCTAGCAAAAATGTCAGTGCTGAAGCAGTTGATGCCCCCCTTTCCCTTAAAGTTGCAGCAATTGGAATTGCTCCGCAGCTGCATACAGAAACAAACAAGCCTGCTGTTGTTGCTCTTAATAATGATCCAGCATCATTTCCGCCAAAGTATTGAAGCAACCTTTTTGTTGATATAAATTCCTGTATTAAAGCTGAGATTATCAAGCCCAATAAGAAAAAAGGAAATAACTCAATGAACAATTCGTACAAGGAATTAAAATACAAAATAAAATAATTTTCTAATGGCATTTTTAATTTAAGAAGTACTTCAGTTTAAAAATCTAATGCCTAAACAACCTTATCCCAGTAAACACCATTGCCATGTTGTATTGGTTGGCTGCTTCAATAACCTCTTCATCCCTTATTGAGCCGCATGGTTGAATTATTGCTGTAATGCCTGCTTTTGCAGCCTCATCTATTCCGTCTCTAAATGGAAAGAAAGCATCAGAGCTCATTACACTGGCATTGCATTTGCCTTCTGATTTCATTACAGCTAGCTTGACAGCATCAACCCTTGACATTTGGCCAGCTCCAATTCCAACTGTTACATTGTCTTTTGCCAAAACAATAGAATTTGATTTAACATGCTTGTTGACTTTGTATGCAAATAGCAATGCATTAATTTCTTCTTTTGTTGGCTTTCTTTTTGTGACAATTTTTAGGTTTTTCTCACTTATTTCAGGCCAATTATCAGTTTGCAAAAGAATACCTCCTTTCACTTTCTTTAAATCATATCCAATTTTTTGCTTTTTTACATTTACTGCTTCTAATAATCTTAAATTCTTTTTTTCCTTTAAAATTTCCAAAGCACCTTTCTCAAATTTAGTGCAGATAACAACCTCAATAAATAAAGACTTCATTAGCTTTGCTGTTGCTGAATTGCAGTTTTTGTTCAATGCGACTATGCTTCCAAAAGCTGCCATGGGATCTGTTTCGTGCGCTTTTTTGTAAGCAGATTCTATTGTTTCTGCAGAAGCGACTCCGCAGGGATTGGTATGCTTTATTACAGCAGCAGTCGGCTTTTCAAAATCTTTCACAAGCTCAAATGCAGCATCAATATCAAGTATATTATTGAATGATAATTCTTTCCCTTGTAATTGCTTTGCAGTTGAAACGCAGCTTTCATTTATAAAAACATCGCGATAAAAAGAAGCAGATTGATGGGGATTTTCACCATACCTTAAATTCTGTATCTTTTTAAATGTTAAATTTAAAATATCCGGAAAGTTATTTTTTGTAATGGAATTGAAATAATTATTAATTATTGTCTCATATCTTGCAGTGTAAGAAAAAGCCTTTGAAGCTAATTTTGCTTTGAAATCATCACTTATCTTTTTATTCCTTATTTTTTCAATAACATCATTGTAATCATTTTTATCCACAATAACTAACACATTTTGATAGTTTTTTGCAGCTGCCCTTACTAAAGCTGGACCGCCAACATCGATGTTTTCTATAATTTTATTTAATTTTGAATTATTCTTAACAGCTTCTTCAAAAGGATAGAAGTTTATAACAATTAGATCAATTGGATTAATTTTTAATTTTTTTAATTCATTAATATGTTTTTTGTTTTTTCTGTCTGCAAGTATTCCGGCAAAGATATTTGGATGAATTGATTTCAATCTTCCATCGAGCATTTCAGGAAATTCCGTGATTTCAGAAACTAAAGTGACATTGATTTTGTTTTTTTTCAATAATTTTGCAGTATTGCCGGTTGAAATTATCCTGACACCAAGTTTGGAAAGCTGCCTTGCAAAATCTACAATATTCTCTTTGTTTGAAACAGATATTAATGCAGTCTTAATCATTTTGTTGCTTGATTTTTTTAGCAATCATTTTTGACGCTTTTGTTATTTTGTCAATCCCCTGTTTGTGCAATTTTTTGGTGTAATGATAGCCTTTTCTTGGCAACTCTTTTGAATATTCATAAGTTCCTTTCACAGTCCTCTTTACATGATGGTGAATTCTATATTGAATCATCCTTACTGTTTCCCAGCCAACCAAAAAAACACCAGCAAAAAGTAAAATAAAGCTAAAAGCCCACATAGACAAGCCTGTTATCAGATAAATAGGCTCATAGAATTTTGCAATTAACAAAATTTTCCCATAAAATCCAAGGATAAAGCTTGATATTACCAAAATCACTCCTGTCAAAAGCTTTTTGTCTTTCCACCAGACTATTTTTTGTTCAGTTTCGTTCATTTTATTATTACTTTACCCCCTTTTACGTTTATTTTTCCCCTGTTGTATAAATCAATTGCCTTTACAATGATTTCCTGCTCTGCCTTTTGGACTTTTGCTTTTAATGAGTCAACAGTCTCATTTTCATCTATTGGCACTTCCTTCTGCATTATGATTGGACCTGCATCAACGCTTTCATCAACAAAATGCAATGTTGCTCCTGTTGTTTTTTCCTTATTTCTAAGCACTTCTGCATGCACATCAATATCCATGCCTCTAGCATATTTTGGCAACAAGCTTGGATGAATGTTCATTATCCTGTTTTTATACCTATTGACAAACCACGGGCTTAAAAATCTCATGTAGCCAATCAGCAAGATTAAATCAACATGATGCTCATTAAGTATTTTTGAAATATATTTATCAAAGTGTTCTCTTAATGTTTCTTTATCCTTTATATCTGCACTTTTAGCTTCAATTAAAAATTGTTTTCCTTTTGAGTCAACAAAAACAGCATCTATGTTATGTTTTTTAGCCCTTTCAAGCGCATAAGCATCCTTTTTGTCACTTATAACAACAGAAATAACGGCATTAAGCTTCTTGGAGTTTATAGCATCAATTACAGCCTGCATATCTGTGCCTTTTGTAGATGCTAAAATTCCTATATGAAGCATTCAAAAACCCCATAAAAACAGAGTAGGACATTGGTATTTAAAGCTTTTTATTAGTTTAAAAAGGAATTGTTTGCTATATTGAAAGAAAGTTTTGTGAAAGATAAAGTTCGCTTAAAATGTGTTAGGCAAGAAGTTTTTGAGCTGCCGCTGGTAGCGTTAAAC
>Ga0209541_10004042_pt1 | contig 26333 bp, 24 predicted proteins | sample RifCSPlowO2_01_FD_184027 | JGI IMG/M metagenome (GOLD analysis project Ga0209541, IMG submission 184027) | Groundwater microbial communities from Rifle, Colorado - Rifle CSP2_plank lowO2_0.1 (SPAdes) (version 2) | ecosystem: Environmental > Aquatic > Deep subsurface > Groundwater | place... | reverse complement strand
TTCGTGTATTCATTGGTGCGTCCTGTGGAGCGGGATTTGTGCAAGATGAGCGGGGGGTATTTTCGTTCATTGTTGAGCGGGCGGAGAATTGTAGAGTGGGCATACGAGGAGCCATTTCCATGGTGGCGGTTCGTGTTTCATTACCAGTTTGGTTTTCCGAAGTTGGGGCGATATAAACTTGTGCGTAGATTTTGCGCTGCTGCCGAGTATGTGTTGCGAGTGGCAGTTCCGAAGAGTTTTTGGGCGTATTTTGTCATAGTGATGGAGAAATGATATGATAAGCAAATTTATTATGAATCACAGCAGGGTGATCTAAATGCCAAGCCAGAAAAAGCCCAAACTCTCAATAATTATCCCGGTTCATAACCGTGCAAAATTATTAGCCCGGTGCCTTGATTCTATTTACTGCCAAAAACACAAAAATTTTGAGGTAATTGTAGTTGATGATAACTCCTCAGTTGATCTGAAACCTGTAGTTGATGAATATCCAGTCAGGTATTTTTATTTAAAAAAAAATAAAGGCCCTGCATTTGCCAGGAATTTTGGAGCGAAACAGGCAAAAGGGGATATTATAATATTTGTTGATTCTGATGTACTCGCTAGCAACTCATTACTGGAAAGAATAGAAGTTGACTTTAAAGAAAATAAAGAAATAACCGCTGTGCAGGGAAATTATACCTTAATCCCATATCACAAGAACTTTTTTAGCAATTTCAAAAATATAACTTTGTATTACCATTTCAATAAAAACAAAGAAGACTATTCTAATAGTATCGCGTCATTTTGCACAGCAATCAGAAAAGATGTTTTTCTCAGCAGCGGAGGGTTCAATCAAAAAATAAGAAATGCTTCCATAGAAGATGAAGAATTCGGCATACAGCTGACACGCAAAGGCCACAAAATTCTTTATGATAATGATCTGCAAGTCAGGCATATGAAAAAATTTACCTTTTATTCCCTAATGAAACAGGATTTTATAACCGGGTTTGATAAGATAAAAAGCCTACTAAGGAAAAATAACCTACTAGATAAGCGGGAACTGCGGGGAAGCCATTCAAGCTTTTCTTTATTGGCATCCATACCTCTTTCAGCTTTGATACTTCTTAACATTTTATTGCTTTTGTTCGTATATTCAAATTTTCTTGCAATTGCCCTTATAGTTCTATTAGGCATCTTCTTCTTACTTAATTTTAATTATTTCCATTTTATCTTTAATGTTAAAAAATCTATATTCTTCATAGGTGCATTTATTCTTTCCATTCTGGATTATTTTGCCATACAGTTAGGGATCATATTTGGATTTATAGACTATATTTTAGGAAGGAAATATTAGATTAATGAAGCAATCTTAAGCAGCCTTGGATAGAATTTTGCATTGAAAAGTATATTCACAGTATTAAAGCATTCGTGAGTGCAAAAGCAATTTGTCCCTCTAATAAACTTAATCTCGTCTTTAGCTTTTTGGGATAGCCATAACTTCCTAAAGTCGTAATTAAAGTCCCTTATATTCCCTATTTTATGGGACGAATCTAAAATTTCACAAGGATGAACCTCCCCTTCAGAGTACATAACTCCACTAAGATTACCGGCATAACAAGGCATTTGATATTTGTTTGTTTCGTAAATCTTTTCTACTTTTTCATTTAAAATTATTCTTGACGCCGTAGCCAACTTATTCCCTGTGAATCTTATATGCCCGGGCATTTTTTTAGAATAAAACAAGCTATCCCTATATTTAACCGCTTCATGATACAATTTAATATCCAGGTTTAAGTTAACTTTTTCTTTTGGGTTCCCTCTTACTAATGTGATGGTTATGTTATCAGGCCTGGCTATCTCATAAATGCCCTTGATAATTTCAATGAAGTTATTCTGATTTTGAGAAGTAAAAGTTGTGATTATGCCGATGTTTATCCTTCCATATTGGCTCTGCAATTCCTTCAATGCCTTTATTGTTTCTATAGCTCTGTCGAAAGACCCCTTGAAACCTCTTATTTCGTCGTGTTTCTCTTTAAGCCCGTCTAAAGATATCAGCTGGTTTAGCACCAGTTCTGGACAGGTTTCCATCATACTTTTAATTTTTTCCAGCATGCTATTCTTAAAGAATCCATTGGAAGGAATAGATATAATCGGGACTTTTGTATTTTCGTAAAATATTCTGACTATCTTATCTATATCTGGCCTAAGGTAAGGCTCACCACCCGTAAGAATTAAATGCAGCAAAGGGTCCATAGATTTAGTAAATCTGTCAATTTCCCCTAAAGTTAGCTCGTTAAACTTCTTATTCAGGCTAGCATGATAAAAGCAGTGGGAGCAACTCAGGTTACACCTGCTTGTAGGGTAATAAATAAAATAGGAAGGCAGTTGATTTTTCTTATTGACTACTTTGTGCAGGTGGTGCAGGAAATTTTTTGGTTTATTGCTAAAATTGATTTTATTATCTGCGTCACTAAAACTATTGCCGTTGCCATTAGCTTCATTGCCATCTTTTACAGGCATAGAGTCAGGACTACTGTCATAAGCATCATTTATAACTTTTAATTTAAGAGGCTCTGGCGGCTCTTTATTAACTATTACAGGGTCAATTTCCATATCTTTTACGTAGGGCGGTTTATATATAAACTTTTTGGCGTCATCCTGCTCGAAGCCTGATTTTACGCAATTGTCTATATCCTCGCTTGCCAAGACAATGGATGCAAGTGTAAGATTTATAAACTTAGCTTATGCATTGCCCATAAACGTGGATATAATGACAAGGAATTACCTTATTTTCAGGCTTGAAAACATAGGAATTGACAAGAAAGGCGATGCAAAGGGAATAAGAATGTGGTTTGTTTTTATAGCTATCACATCATTAGGAACATTAGGATATTTAGCATTAAGGGAAAGATTAAAAAACTGAATTTGCTCTGGATTTTTGCTTTTGCATTGGCAGCATTAACAAATTTTTCAGGTGGATAAGAGGAAAAAATGACCTACGAAGAGAGTTTCAAAAAAATACAGAATATTATAGATAACCATTTTTCGTCTCAGAAAGATGAATTTGTTCCTGGCAAGAGCAGGCTTCCTCTGGTGAAGCCATCCTTTGGAGCAGATGAAATCAATGAGGCGATAGATTCACTTTTCTCTACATGGGTCACAATGGGGAAGAAGGTAAAGACTTTCGAGGAGAGATTCGCCAGCTATTTGGGCGTGAAGAACGCAACAATGCTTAATTCTGGGTCGTCTGCAAATCTCGTTGCTTTGTCGGTCATTACAAACCCACTTTTCAAAAGACAAGTGCCTGCTGGCAGTGAGGTTCTTACACCCGCAGTTACATGGAGCACTACTGTATTCCCTATAATAAATGTTGGACTGAAGCCAATCCTAGTTGATGTTTCATTGGAGGACTACAACATAGATATGGATGCTCTGGAAGCTGCAATAACACCCAAGACGAAGGTACTGATGCCTGTCCATCTCTTGGGCGCTCCAGCGGATATGAATAGAATGATGGAGATTGCTGAGGAGAAAAACCTGCTCGTTATGGAGGATACGTGTGAATCTCACGGGTCTGAGATAGGTGGCAGGAAAGCAGGGTCGTTTGGAGATTTGGCAACATTCTCCTTCTTCATGTCCCACCACATAACAACTGTCGAAGGTGGAATGCTGGTTACAAACAATGAGGAGATTTTTGAGATGGCAAAGGCTATGCGCGCTTTTGGCTGGATACGTGACCTAAAAAACAAGGAATCATACGCCAAACAGAGTCCTCATGTGGACCCCAACTTCCTCTTCGTCAACACTGGATACAACTTCCGCCCCACTGAGATGCAGGGCGCTTTTGGAATGCATCAGGTGGGGAAGCTGGAAAAGTTTATAGAAGCCAGAAGAAAGAACCACTTCTTCTGGAACAAGGCTTTGGAAGAATTCTCCGACTATCTGATATTACCCCAGGAGAGGAAGGGAACAAGACATGTTGCATTTGCGTATGCCCTGACGGTTAAGCCCAATGCGCCATTTACAAAGAAGGCTCTTGTCGAACATTTGAACAAAAACCTGATAGAGACGAGGCAAATAGAAGCGGGAAACATGGCTGAGCAACCAGCCATGAAGATATTGCCTCACGCCGCTCACGGAGACTTACCCAACTCCAAGCTAATAATGAAAAATGGATTCTTTTTTGGAAATCATCAGGCACTAGGAAAGGAAGAGCGGGAATACATTGCCAACGTTATTTCAGACTTCGTAAGAAAGAATACCTAAAGGGGTTTTTATGGATTTCAAGGACAAGAAAGTGTTGGTCACAGGCGGAGCAGGGTTTATAGGCAGCCATCTTGTCGATGCTCTAGTTGAGCAAGGGGCTCATATAACTGCTATAGACAACCTGCATACAGGAAACATAAAAAACATTGTTCATAATGCCGACAAGATTAATTTCAAGGGCGTAGACATTCTGAACTCCGAAGCTGTCAACAAAGCGATGGAAGGACAGGATTATGTCTTCCATCTCGCCGCAATAGCCGACCCTCGAGAGTGCGACAGTTGCCCTGAGTTCACATTCCAAGTAAATGTTGCAGGAACATTTAATATTCTTTCCACAGCCTACAAAAGCGGAGTCAAGAAAGTTGTGTTCATGTCAACCGCCCATCTGTATGGGAATCCAAAATACCTACCGATAGACGAAAAACACCCTCTTGGAGCGTATAACGTTTACACGTTTTCCAAGAAAGCTGGGGAGGACCTATGCGAATTCTTCCTGTCGAAGTACAAACTACCAGTCATGTATTTCAGGCTCTTCAATGTTTTTGGCCCGCGGCAAAACCCTTCCTTCTTCATACCTACCATGATAACCCAGGCTATCCAGAAAGGTAAGATGGAGCTTTGGACGGACAAGCCCACAAGAGACTTTGTTTTCATTGAAGATGTTGTCAATGCTTCCATGATGGGAGCATTGTCTGAATATATTGGAGGAGCGATAAACATAGGAAGCGGCAACGAGCACAAGGTGGGGGACATGGCGAAAGTTGTTGCAGACTCTTTGGGGGTCGAGATGACTTTCCTGAACAAAGAAGTGACAGGACCTATGCGACTTTGCTGCGACAACAGGAAGGCCCAGGACGTTCTTTCATGGAAGCCAAAAACATCCCTTCCAGACGGTTTGAAAAAGACTACTGAGTGGTACAGGAAGAATCCTAACTATTTCAACAAAAATTAAGTTTATTAAAAAAAATCGTGATTATTATGAAGAAGGGCAAATTATCGGCTAATCACTCTGAAAAATCCATATTTGCAAGATACTACTCCAAAGAAAGATTTATTGACCGCTTTAAGAAAGAAACTAAGGATAGTGTTGACGTCATAATACCGATAATGAACACCAATGAGCTATGGAAAATAAATTTGTATTCTTTCTATAGGGAAATCCCAATAAACCGACTAATAATAGGTGATGGCGGATGCACAGATGATTCAATCAAAATAGCAAGGAGGTTTCCTCGGATAAAAGTAATAAAACAAGCCAGACGCAAATCACTCGGGTATTGTATAAAAGAGCTTATTAAAAATGTCAAGACAGGGTGGTTTGTCTACTTGCATGCCGATGTTTATCTTCCGTCAGGATGGTTTGATGCAATGAAAAAATATCAGGGCAAATACGACTGGTATGAGTGCTGCAGAAAAATGACCACTATGGTAGAACTCTGGCATGACGCCCAAAACAAGGGAAAACGGCCGCTTTCCGGAAGCCAGATGGGAAGGACAGCGGCATTCAAGGAAATTCTTCCAATAATAGATGACGACTACCTTCAAAGAAACGAAGACCTCATATTTGCAGGATTAATAAAAAATAAAGGTTTCAAATATGCACGGATACACGATACGTTCCATTATCACCAAATAATGAACAAGAGAGGACAACTAGAACCGAAATTTTCACGAGTTTTGATAGAAAAAGAGCAGGATAATGCGTGGGTCGGAAAGATGAAGGATATGGAAGCTAGGGCAATTGTAAAATATTTAGACCCCAATCCATTCTTAGTACAAACTCTTAATCTCGAGCTCTTCAAAGTAAAAGAGGCTGGAAGGCTCAACTGGGATGAATTCAAAAGATGGGTGAAAAAAACAAATCCTGTCTGGCTCGAGCATATAAGAATAGGAACATTGGGGCAAAGATTAATACATCTGGAACAAAAGCTGATGCATAGCGGAATAAAAATTTACAGATTATTTAAAAATGGCAAAAAGTAAGTTTATCTGGGCCTTGGGCAATCCGGACGAACCGTACATAATAGCCGAAACCGCATACATACACGAAGGGGACTTTGGATATATGCTTAAGCTCGTGAAGAAAGTCATCCAGAAAAAATGCTGCGACGCGATAAAATTCCACATTCTTATTGATTTGGACTCTTATGTTGCGCCATCGCATAAGCAGTATGGTCTCTATAAGAGGATGATGATGCCAAAAGACAAGTGGCTAAATATCCTCCGCTTTGTGAAATCAAACAAAATTGAAACAATAGTCATGGCAGACGACATAAAAGCAATTGATTTTGTGAAGAAAAACATAATCCTGGTTGACGCTGTCGAATTGCACGCAGTTGCCCTGAACAACATAGAAATGCTCAATGAGGTTAAAGACATAAAAATCCCAATAATCCTGGGCGTTGGAGGCTCGAAGCCGGATGACATAGAATTTGCATTAAACTTTCTCAAAAGAAATGATGTACTTCTTATGCACGGCTTCCAGAATTACCCGACAAAATATGAATATGCAAACTTCAGGAGGATGCAAGGGGCAAGGAAAAGATTTAAGCTTAATGTCGGCTATGCGGACCACACCAGCTGGGACAGCGAACTTAATGAACTGATAACCCTGGCAGGCTTCATGGCAGGGGCGAATTTCATAGAGAAGCATGTAACCCTTGGCTTTGGCAGGAAAAGGATTGATTACGAGGCATCTATAAGCATTGAAATGCTTGCCAAGATCAGGGAAAAAATTTTGATCTTGAACAAAACAAAAGGGGATAGCTCATTTAATATTTCTCCGTACGAGGATATCTATGCGAAAAATGGCCCGATGAAATTCACGGTTGTCGCAAAAAAAAATCTGAAAAAAGGCCATATCATAACAAAAGACAACATCACATTCAAGAGAGCCGGAGAGGAAAACAATATTCCGCAAAGGGATTACATGAAATTGATGGGCAAAAAAACAAAGGCTGATATTTTAAAAAATCATCTGGTTAACTGGGGCAATGTACAAAAATGAAGATAGGCTTTCTTATAACTGCAAGGCTTAAGTCAACAAGGCTGCCTAAAAAGGTTATATTGAAAATTGACGGCAGGGAATTCATTGCTTTGATGATCAAAAGGCTCAAGCTAAGCAAGGCTGTCGATGATATTGTTGTGGCAACATCGACAAACCCCCAAGACAATCCATTGGCGAAGATTGCGCTGAGAGAGAATGTAAAATGCTTTAGGGGAAGCGAAGATGATGTGCTTGAAAGGTTATATCTTGCTTCAAAAGAATTTGGCTTGGATTACATTCTGAACCTGACAGCAGACTGCCCATTGCTTGCATATGAGTTCATTGAGAAAGTTGTTGAAATGCATAAAAAAACAGATGCCGACTTGATAACAATATCAAAACTGCCCCATGGATTTTTCTTCTGGGGGATCAAGCCTGCTGCATTGAAAAAAATACTTGAGATCAAGGAGGCCCAGGATACAGAAGTATGGCTGAGGTACTTTACCGAAACTAAAATGTTCAAGGTCGTTGATTTGGATGTTCCGCAGCATTACCGAAGGAATTACAGGCTGTCGCTCGACTATCCGGAAGACTATGATTTTTTTAAGGCTTTGTTCAATGGCATGAAAAATGCGCATTTAAAGCCGACAAAAGAAATCATAGAATTCCTGGACAAGCATCCTGAAATTGTTGATATCAACCTCCATTGCGAGGAAATGTATAAAAAGCGCTGGGAAAGCCAGAACAAGCTCAAATTGAAGCAAAAATGAAAATCGGAATCATCGGCTTGGGATCGATAGGGCAAAGGCATGTTAGATGCCTGGGGATGCTGGGCTATAAGGATATTGTAGCATTAAGAACGAAAAAAGGATTGTCAAAAATTCCGAAAGAGCTTGGCTATGTAAAAGAATTTTATAAATCAGAGGATTTTTATAAAAATAAGCTTGATGGAATAATAGTTTCAAACCCGACATCCTTGCATGTCGAAGCGATGAAAATCCCGCTGGAAAAAGGTATTCCGCTCTTTGTTGAGAAGCCGATCTCGGACTCGTTGGAGCAATTGAAAGAACTAAATGGACTTGATGTTTCAAAAGTCATGGTTGCATATTGCTTGAGATACAATAAAATTATAAACTTTGCCAAGGAGTTTATTGATTCTGGAAAGCTCGGCAGGGTTTTAAAAGCACGCCTTTACTGCGGGCAGTACCTTCCCTTGTGGCATCCTTACGCGGATTATAGGAAAGAATATTATTCGAGAAAGGATTTAGGAGGAGGAGTTCTCAGAACATTGTCGCATGAGATAGACCTTGCTTATTATCTATTTGGAAAGATAACTGAATTAACCGCTTTGGTTGAAAAGATTTCCGGTTTGGAGATTGATGTGGACGACAATGCCTTAATAATGGCCAAGACAGCAAAAAACACGGCTGTGCTGGTGGAATTAGACTGCCTGAACCCCGAAATATCCAGAAACGGGGTGATTTTCGGCTCGGAAGGCAGGCTAGAGTATTCTTTTTCCAAATCCACCGTCACATTCACCAAATATGGCGAAAAAGAAAAAATAATATACTCCAACCCAAAACTGAGGAGGGATGATATGTATATCGAGCAGCTCAGGGATTTTATAGCCCTAATCAAAAAGGGCAAAAAGCCCAGATGCAATTATGAAGATGGAGTTAATGTGATGAAAGTCATAAGGGCTGCCGAAGAGTCGATGAGAACGAGAAGATGGATAAAAGTGATTTAAAATGAAAAATCTATTTGATTTAACAAACAAAGTTGCCTTGGTTTTTGGCGGAAATGGATATTTAGGCAGGCAGTTCTGCAAGGCTCTGCTTGAGCAAGGCGCCAAGGTCTATTGCTGCGACTTAAATACTGAAGAATCTGGGCAAACAAAGGAACTTAGGAAAGAATTCTCAAAAAGATTTGAGATGGCAAAAGTGGACGCTTCCAACAAAAAAGAATTGCTAAAGCTGAGAAACTACATCCTGAAAAAAGAAAAAACAGTTGATATTCTGGTCAACACCACCACCATGAAAGGCAATGATTTCTATCTGCCTTTTGAAGAGGTTTCCCTTGAAGGATGGAATATTGGCTTATTGGGAGATTTGACAATTCCGTTCCTGACAATCCAGGTATTTGTTCCGGTTATGAAAAAGCAGAGAAGCGGTTCCATAATCAATGTGGCATCCATCTATGGCATAGTGGGAAATGACCAAAGGATCTATATTGGCTCTAACCTGCACGAGCTTTATGTGAAAAAATCACCTGATATAAAAAGAGTTTACGCCCATGGCGTCTACAACGCCGCAAAGGGCGGAATCATAAATTTTACAAGGTACTTAGCTGCTTATTACGGCGAATACAACCTGAGGGTGAACTGCATCTCTCCGGGCGGAATCCACAACAAAAGCGAGAACAAGGCTTTTGTCAGGAAATATTCAGAGAAAGTGCCTCTTGGCAGAAAAGCAAATCCCGACGAGATAAACGGGGCATTAATCTTTTTGGCTTCTGCTTCTTCTTCTTATGTTACTGGGCATAATCTGGTTGTGGATGGAGGGTATACTGTTTGGTAAAATTCTCAATTTTTAGATAAAAACATTTATAAAAAGCCTAAGTTCCATCTACCTTGATATTTTCAATAAAAATGAACCCCTACATACAAATTCAAAACAGGAAAATCGGAATTGACTACAAGCCTTTTGTAATTGCAGAGATAGGGATAAACCATGAAGGCGACTTTGCGAAGGCAAAGCGGATGGTTGATGATGCGCACAAGGCTGGCGCGGAATGCGTCAAGTTCCAGATGCATGTCGTTGAAGATGAGATGGTAAAGAATGACGTTGTCCCTGCAAATGCAAAGGAATCAATATGGGACATAATGGTTAGGTGCTCTTTGACAGTAGAGCAGCACATCAAACTGAAGGATTATGCTGAAAAGCTCGGCATGATCCACTTGTGCACTCCATTTTCAAGAGCAGCTGCAAACGAGCTTGAAAAGATGAATGTCCCGGCTTACAAGATTGGCTCCGGAGAGTGCAACAACTATCCATTGGTAAAGCACATAGCATCGTTTGGGAAGCCTGTGATTTTAAGCACGGGGATGAACAGCATTGAAAACATCTCAAGGAGCGTAAAAATCCTTGAAGACGCAAAAGTGCCTTATGCATTGCTGCACTGCACTTCCATGTACCCGACGCCATACAGCAAGGTAAGGCTGAATGCATTGAACGACCTGAGGAAAAATTTCCCAAGGGCAGTCCTGGGATTAAGCGACCACTCGCTTGGGAACTATACCTGCTTTGCGGCAGTGGCTTTTGGCGCTTCAATCCTTGAAAAGCACTTCACTTCGGACAAAAGCTGGCCGGGGCCTGACATTGAAATCTCGATAACCCCGAGCGAATTAAAAGAGCTTGTGGAAGGCAGCAATGCGATACATGAAGCTTTGGGAGGGAGCAAAGGCATACTGAAAGAAGAGCGGCCGACAATAGATTTTGCATACGCCTCGGTTGTCACAATTAAGGACATCAGGAAAGGCGAAAAGCTTGCAAAGGAGAATATATGGGTAAAAAGACCAGGCACAGGGGAAATACTGGCAAAGGACTATGAAAACCTGCTTGGCAAAATAGCAAAAAGAGACATAAAAAAGGACAATTTTGTGAGATGGGATGACATTCAATAAACTGAATTTGCAATGACAAGACGCATTAACTAATAAAGTTCATTAACGAAAAATAATCAGTTCAAAAAACGGCAGTAACCTTACAATATTGATAATTGTAATTCAATAAATAATTATAATTCAAAAATTTAAATTGATTTTTTAATAATGAAAATTCGTTATTGCGTCATGAGAGAACCATAAAGATAACAAAATGACTAATGTAAGCATACACAAAAATTGTCTTAAAAACTAAAACTAAAAATGAGGAAAATACTGTTTGTCACGGAAAGAAGGGCAGACTACAGCAGGTTCAAGCCAGTCATAGACCGGATAGCCAAGGACAAAAGCCTGGAGTACTGCCTTATTGCCACAGGAATGCATCTTCTGGAAAGGCACGGCAAGACAATTGACATGATAAGTGAAGACGGAATAAAAATCACGTCTGTGATTCCAATGTTTGAGGAGAATTACAAGGACACGGGCGCAGAGATGGCAAGGGCAATGGGCAGGTTCATGATTGGGATAACAAAGGAGCTTGAAAGGCTGAAGCCCGATATTGTATTGACGGGCTTTGACATCGGAGCCAATTTTGCAACTGCTGTTGCGGCAGCGCACATGAACATCCCTGTAGGCCATATACAAGGCGGAGAGGTGTCTGGCTCCATAGACGAGAGCTTGCGCCATGCAACCTCCAAATTTGCCCATTTTCATTTTCCCGCAAACAAGGATGCTGCTGACAGGCTGAGGAGAATGGGCGAAGACCCAAAAAATATCTTTACGGTAGGCTGCCCGTCATTGGACGCACTGTTCAACGCCAAAAAAATCCCAAAAAAAGAGCTTGAGAAGCAGCTTGGCTTTAATCTGGGGCGGAAATTCATAATAATAATACAGCACACGGTCACAACCGAAGTTGAAGAAGTTCCGGAGCAAATCAGGCAGACATTGTCGGCAGTGAAAGAACTAGTCATTCCGGCTTTGCTCCTCTACCCAAACAACGACGCCGGGGCATTAGCGATAATAAAAGAGATTGAAAAAACAAATATCAAAAGACTTAGGACTGTATCGCTTGATGTCTATGCAAATCTTTTAAGCTATGCTTCTGCCTTGGTTGGCAACTCCAGCAGCGGAATCCATGAAACAGCAAGCTTTCATGCGCCGACCGTCAACATAGGGACAAGGCAGCAGGGCAGGCTGAGGCCTAACAATGTGATTGATGCGCCAAATGACAAGGATAAGATAAAAGCGGCAATTAAAAAGGCGCTATATGACAAAAAATTCCTTGAAAAAGTGAGGAAATGCGAAAATCCCTATGGAGACGGGCACAGCGCAGAGAGGATTGTGAAAGTTCTGAAGGAATTGCCCTTGACTAAAGAGCTGGTAAAAAAGAGATTCATTGATTAAATGAGAGAAAAAAAACAAAGTATTGCTGTGCTAGGTTCTGGGTTCATAGGAAGCCATTTGCTTAAGTCACTAGCTGATAAAGGCGGCTATAAATTAAAATTATTCGCGCATAGGAATATTCCAGATTGGATCAAGAACATTGATATCCCGGTCTTTAAAGGCGACGTTTTGGACAAAAACTCCCTAAGGCGCATTATTCAAAAAGGCGACACAGTGGTAAATCTTACAGGCCAGCTTGCCGGAAGCAAAAAGGACTTCTATGCTGCAAATGTGCATGGAGCAAGGAACATTGCCGATGTATGCGGTGAAAAAAAGGCCAAAAAAATCATCCATATATCGAGCATTTTTATTTACGGCGAGCTTGGCAAAAGAAAGAAGCCTTTTGCAGAGAAAGACAAGCCAAACCCAACAAACGAGTATTCAAAGGTCAAACTGATGGCGGAAAAAATTTATGAAAAATCTGCCGGGAAAAACGAAATAAAAGTTATTTTACTGAGGCTTGCAAATGTCTATGGCCCGAGTGGAAAGGGTATAATCAACAAAATAGCGGATGCGGCAAGGCAAAACAAGGAAATCACGCTGAACAGCGGCAGCCAGACAAGGGATTTCATCCATGTTGATGATGTTGTAGGTGCAATCAAAAAGGCTATAAGCTACGCGCCAACAAAACATTTTGAGATCTTCAACATCTCAAGCAGCAAAGGGATAAGACTCAGTAAAGTTTTTAAATATATGCAGAGTAGAGTGCCATCTCTTAAGATAAGGCGCGGAAAGCCAGATAGCAGCGAATACAGGAAAAGCATTGTTGACAATAAAAAGGCAAAAAAACTGCTTGGATTTTCGCCGAAAACAGGGCTTTTCAGGGGAATTGACTTGTTATTAAGGAACTAAAAATGGAAAATATTTTCGAGGGCAAGGACATTTTGGTTACCGGAGGCTGCGGCTCTATAGGCTCTGAAATAGTAAGGCAACTGCTGAAATTTAACCCCAAGAAAATCAGGGTGTTCGACAATGACGAGAACGGGCACTGGCAGCTGAACCAGCAGCTTAAGTCCGACAAAATAAGAAACTTAATAGGCGATGTGAGGGACAGGGAACGGTTAGAAAGGGCAATAAATGGGGTTAATATAGTATTCCATGCAGCAGCACTAAAGCACGTTGACTTATGCGAGTACAACCCGGATGAAGCCGTTTATACAAACGTAATAGGCACAAAAAATCTGGTGGAGGCTGCAGCAGAGGAAAAAGATTTAGAGAAGTTTATTGGTATTTCTACTGACAAAGCTGTGAATCCAATAAACACGATGGGGGCTACAAAATTGCTGAGCGAAAAGCTCATAATAAATGCCCCCCATAAAGTTTCAAAGGCACTGTTTTCTGTTGTGAGATTTGGAAATGTCCTGAACTCTTCCGGCTCTGTGATCCCGATTTTCAAAAGACAAATTGCAGAGGGCGACCGCATAACAATAACCTTAAAAGACATGGTAAGGTATTTCATCACAATTGGTGATGCAGTCAATCTAATATTTAAAGCGGCCAAAATTATGAAAGATTACAAAAATGATATTAAAAAAGGCAATAAAGAAGCTATAAAAAACAACGAAATATTCATACTAAAGATGAAAGCTATCAAAATAAATGACTTGGCAGAGGTTATGATAGGGGAGTTAGCTCCAAAATATGGTAAAAACCCAAAGAAAATAAAAATTGAAGAGATAGGGCCAAGAAAAGGCGAAAAAATCAGTGAAGCATTGATGACAAATGAGGAAGCAGAATATGTTAGAGAAGAAGATAATCTATTCATAATAAACACCTCTATATGGGGTGGTAGGAAAGCGGTTTCAAATGCAAAAAAACTTGACAGCTCGGAATACAATGCCAGCGAAGCGAAGCTGCTGAGCAAGAAAGAAATAAAGGAGCTTCTTTACAAAGACAAAATCTTATGATTAGCCTTTATTCAAGGCTTCTTCTAAAATCTCTACAAACCTTTTTGTGGCTTTGCCATCAACATAGTTATAGTGCTCAAAAACGAATTTTTTCCTGATTTCGCCGATTTTTTTGAATTTGCGCTTGTCTTTCAATAGGCCATTGACTGCCCTGCCAAGCTCGCTTTCTTTTGTGATTTGAATTAAGGGAGAGTTCAATTTAGGTAAAATACTGTATTTTTCCAAGAGATTAAGCTGGATTACTGGCTTGTCCATAATCAGCGCTTCGAGCATTACGGTTGAATATATAGATGCAACAATATCGGAGCAGAAAAGAAGCTCGTACAAGTCAATATCCTTGGCTATTGCGCATTTGTACTTTAGCTCCGCCAGAATTTTCCTGTAAAACTCTTCCTTGTCATTGGGATGTAGCTTTATAACCAATTCCGTATTCTTCATCCCTTTCAAAGCCTTTGCAAGAGCTTTGAAATTCACCTTTGACTCCTCTTCCTTTATAGGCTGCGATGCAAAAACAACAAGTTTTTTGTTTGAGTCAAGGCCAAGCCTGCTGCACAATGCTTTCTTTGAATATTTCTTTTTGTTTTCGAAAAATATGTCCGTCCTGGGCTGCCCTGTTATCACTAAACTGCCTTTGCTGTAGTTTCCTGTTTTCATCAGCAACTCTTTGTAATAACCTCCGAAAACTGCCGTCTTGTCAGGAAGCTGGCAGCTTAAATTGCCAATGTTCAAATCTTTTTTCGAATAATTGTAAGCTATGCTCATCTCGCCTATAGTGCCGTGCTGCAGCGCGATGCAGGGCACTTTCTGGATTTTGGAGGCAAAAACCATGAACCTTCCGGTGCCATTTTCATCAATGCATAATGCCAAATCTATACCCAGCTCTTTAATTATATCCTTTCCAACCTCCAAATTTCTTGCAGCCCCGGCAAGCGAGTCAAAATTGCTGCAGAAGTACGATTTAATTTGCCTTCTTAAAATCGGGTAAAGTTGTATTCCATCGCAGACAAGCGATTGCTTGAATTGCTCATTGCTGTCCAGGCTTTTCCATATCATCCTCAGCCTTGACTTCAGGGAGCGGATTCTGCGGGAAATTCCAAAATTGAAAAAGCTCTTGAATAAAAAATAGTCATACGGCAGAAACGGATTTTTATTTTCTATAGCATTCCATGCGGCTTCCCTGCTGATTGCAACGTCCAACGGAATCACATTATGGCTTTTTGCCGACAGGTGCCTTAAAATTGTATAGGAATCGGCATCGCCCTTGACGCCTTTGGCGATGGTTGACCATTTGTGGGCCCTGGTAAAAAGCAGTATCCTGGGCTTTTTGCCGCTAATCTGCATAGTCCTTGCAAAGCCCCGAACTATCCTTATTAACGTCGGAAACAATTCTGAAAAACGCCGTTTAATGCCATGGATAAGCTCTTTATCAACAGCTTTTCTGACTGAAATTCCTGCTTTTCCTGCAGCTTCCTTAACTATGGCTATAAATTCCTCATCATAGCTGAGGACAGCAATCCTTTTTATGTTGTTCTCCTTGACGAGCAGTTTTATAGTCTTTACATCCCTCAGGACTCTCAGGCAATGGCTGTAGAATCCCTGCCTTATGAACCACCAGAGGGAATATCCTTCATACTCAAGCAGCTCGGCAAGAGACTTATTATTCAGAATTTTCTTATGGGGAAATCTTTTTATCAAGTCCTGAACTTGCCGCCTTACGGAGTTGAAATCAACTCTTTTGGCATAATCTTCTATCTGAATGCACCTTATGCCCGATTCCATCAAAGCGGAGGCATGCGCGCTGTTCCACAAGACAGCCGTGGAATTATCAATATCAAATAATTCTGAGCTGATCAGGCTTTTCAGCGAATTGAGGTCTTTATTGCCCCTTATAAGATAATAGGTTACATTGCCCATAGCGCCTATTGTTGAAGTTCGTTATAAAAAGCTTACTGATAAATCAATCCAATGATAAATTTATATATATGGTGGATTCCGAAGTAACAGCCAATGAACATCCAAAAAATCCTGAAAGAGAGCATCTGGATATATGCATTTGTATTTATCGGCGCCGTTGCCGGCTATTTTGTCAGAGTCCTGTACGCAAGGAACTTCACAGTGGCGGAATACGGGCTGTTTTACGCAGTCTTCAGCTTTATCTTCCTTTTCCGGCCGTTGAGGGAGTTCGGGCTTAGTGCAAGCCAGATATTCTACATGAACAGGTCTTTGACAAAAACAGAGTATGCAAAATCCAAGGGGGTGTTTGTCATAACGCTTGGGTCGCAGATAGCCCTGAGCTTTATTGTAGCTTCAATCATATTTGCTTTTAGGAATCACCTGGCAAGGTATTTTTTCAAGGACCCGATTGCAAGCGCGGTTATAAGCTTCATGCTTGTTTATTTTATCCTTCACTTGTTAGTGTATAACATGTCAAACATGTTCGGAAGCTTCCAAAAGCATTTTCTTTTCCAGCTCAGGGACCCTTTGATAATAATATTCGTGCTTGTCTTTTCCCTGATATTCTTCAAGCTGGACTACAGAATACTTACAATGCCGCTGGCGCATCTGTTTGCGGGCGCTGCAGCCTTAGTACTTTATTTTTTATTCTATAAAATAGGGCTGAAAGAGCTTAAAGTAAAGGCGCAATATGACTGGAAAACGACGAAGGAAGTATTTGTCTACGGATTTGCAATGTCAATTGGCAGCTTTGCTTGGGTGATACTCTCTTATCTGCATACAACACTTCTCACATGGATGAAAGGCCTTGAGTCGGTGGGATACTACAATGTCATCCTGCCCTCTGTTCAGGTCATCTTCCTTATGACAAATCCAGCTTTGAATCTTTTGTTTCCGATTGCAACCAATCTGTTTCACAGCGAAAAGAAGCAGGAGCTTTCCGCTTTGCTTTCAATGATATACAATAATTTCCTGATCTTCACATTGCCTATGGCTGCGATGGTTTTCATTTTCAGCGGGCAAATAATCAATTTCATTTTCGGCTCTAAGTACCTGGCTGTCACAACGGCGCTGAAGATTTATCTTGTCTTTTGGATATTCATATTTTTGCGCCAGGTCAATCTGGTGTTTTTGGCATCGATTGGAGAAGCAAAGTACAGCTCAAAGATGCTGTGGATTGAGGTTATTTTTAATGTAGTTGCGGCTGTCATTTTAATAAAACTATTTGACTATACAGGATCTGTTTTTGCAGCCGGTTTCGGCGCAATTTTGATAACTATGCTTACATACAGCTTCCTAAGGAAAAAGATTGCTATAAAAATTGATTACTGGCAGCAGCTAAAAATCCTGATTGCCGGCGCATTATTCATGCTGGTTGCAATGTATCTGGAAGATAAGCTGTTCATTACAATTGGAAAATTGAGCGTTTTTGCTGAAGGACTCCTTGTGTTGTTAATAAGCGGGATTGTTTACTTGTCGGCATTGGTTGTTATGAAAGTTGTGACAAAGCCAAAAGTAATGTATGCAAAGAAACTGATGTTCGGCAACGCATTGTAATCACGGGGCATAATAAACCAGCTCATCCCCGTTTTTATTCTCTATTCTATTCAGCAATACCCAATTCTTAGGAACTTCATAATAAATTTTTGGCAAGCTTACATTATAATTTTTAGGGATTCTGTTAAAATAGTCTTTATTGACTACTACATAGGCATTTTTCATGTCTTCAGGCTTCACAAGCTCAAAGCTGCCTGTTCTTGGATAATTGGCCTTCCAAAATGCCCTAACGTCTTTATTGTATTGTGTGTAGAATGACAATAAGTCTGCAGTTCCGCTGTCAGCATAAATAACTAAGTCCTTTTGGGTTTTAAGGAATTCAGCAATTTCTTTATTTATATTTTGTTTGTCCCTGTCCGGGTTTATATACATAAGCCCAATTGAAGTTACAAACAAAAAAATGATGCTGAAGGGAAGTATAAACCTTCTGATTGGCAATCCTTTTTCCGAAAGAAAAAAAGATAATGCCAGTATGCCGGGAAAAGTCAGGACTTCCAAATACCTCGGAGTGCCTCCTGGCAGCGGCACATAGCCCGTCAGCGAAGTGCTGCCAAAGTTTAGATAAAGAAACAACGAAACAAACCAGATTGCTATCGGATATGCCCCTCTTTTTTTGAATGTTATCACATAAGCCAAAGCCATAATAAAAAATACTGTAAAAAATCCAAAATTAACATCAGTCAGCATCAAATATGGCATATGAATCAACAACCGTTCTATCAATTTATACCCCTGGTAATTATAAAGATTTTTTATGGCCCCATAATAGAAATTATCTATCTGCTTGTACCTTAAAAAAGGGTCGCCGCTCGTAAGATAGCTAAGTGCAATCTGCAGGACCAAAACCGACGCCACCCCTACCAGCATAAGGGCATATGCGCCCCTTATTCTCTCTTTTTTGAATATTAATTTGTACAGAATGAACACTGTAAAAAATAAAAGTATGATTATGCCGCTCTCTTTAGTCAGAGCCGCTAATCCAACAACAATTCCAGCAAGGAAATATAATGTTATTTGCTGGCTTATCTTTATTTTTTTCTCTCCAAGAAAAAATAGATACACCGCCAAGCCCATAAAAAAAGCCTGCGCCAAGTCAGGATAAGCTCTAGTAGAGTAATTTACATTTAAAGGATAGAAGGATAGAAGGAAGGCTGAAATAAGCCCTACTTTCTCGCCGAAAAACAGTTTGCCTAAAAGATAGATCAATATTATGCTGCCAATAGACAAAATCAATGAATAGGCGTAGGCTGAAAACTCGTTTACACCGAAAATCCTGTAAAAAAATGCAACAGGATAGATAAACGCTATTCTTGAAGCGGTTTGAGTATCCTCAGCTGATAGTCTAAAATTTCCAGTAGAAGCTTTGTAGGAATAGGTGATATGGCCAAGATCTCCGGAACTTATTACGCCTATATCAAATGCCAACCTCAGCGCTATTCCAAATGCAATAATCAAAATCAAAAGAGTTTTGTTATTTATGTTTAAATTTCGGATTTTCATCTTTATCAGTTTTTGTTCAGCTTGTATTTTAAAAGAGATTTGAATATGCTATACCCGTAGTACAGTGATCTTGTAAAGGATATCTGGTGCGACTCCGGCCCATAATGGGTTGGTATTGATATCTCTGCGATTCTTTTTTTTTTGACTACTAGTTTTATAATTATATCAGTATCAAACCCATAGTCGTCAGGACAATCTTCAAACTGTACTTCTTTTAGCGCATGCAGGTTGTAAGCCCTGAATCCTGAATGATACTCTGATAGATTCATATTCAAAGCCCTATTTTCAAAAAATGTTAAGAATCTGTTTCCCAAATACTTCCATAGAGGCATACCCTGATTTAAAGGGTTGCCAAGCATCCTCGAGCCGAATACCATGTCTGCTTTATTCTCAATTAGTGGTTTAATGAGTTTGGGTATGTATTCGGGTGCATATTGCGCATCCCCATGGAGCATTACAGCAATGTCATATTTTCTTTTGATTGCGTAGTTGTAGCCAAGCTTCTGATTGCCGCCATAGCCAAGATTTTTTTTGTTTTTGTATATGTTAAATTTTTTTATCTTACTTTCGTGTTTATAGCCAAGGCCGACATAGTAAGTGTTATCCGGACTGCAGTCGTCAAAAATATAAATTTCTCTCACAAATATCTTTGTTTTAGAGGGTATACGCTCTATGACGGAAATAAGGGTGGTGGCTGCCTTATATGCGGGTATGAAGATTGCAATTTTATATTTTTTCATCGTAAAATTGGATAGAAAAAACACTAACCTATTTAAATAGGTTATCTTTCTAGAATTCAATGATTAATGGAGTTGAAATCAAGAAATTGAAATTAATAAGGGACAATAGGGGCTTCCTCATGGAGATGCTCAGAAGCGACGACAGCATCTTCGAGAAGTTCGGGCAGGTTTACCTGTCTGTGTGCAAGCCCAAGGTGGTGAAAGGATGGCACTATCATAAAAAGCAAACGGACAATTTTGTCGTTGTCAAGGGAAATTCAAAAGTCGTTTTGTATGATGGCCGAGAAGACTCCCCTACCAAAGGCGAGGTGCAGGAGGTTTTTATTGGCGAAGACAATCCTATTCTGCTTAAGATACCTCCTTTTGTTGTTCACGGAATAACACCTGCAGGAGACGAGCCAAGCTATCTGATAAACTGCCCCACCATCCCTTATGACTACAAGGCTCCTGATGAATTCAGGATTTCCTTCAAGAGCAAAGACATCCCTTATGACTGGGGCCTGGAAGAAGGCGGCTAAGTGATTTTGAGATGAAAATCCTCATTACGGGCGGCTTGGGATTTATCGGATCCAATTTCATTAGGTATTTCTTAAAAAAATATCCTGATTATGAAATCACAAATCTCGATAAAATTACTTACTGTGCTAACCCAGCAAATCTCAAAGATATTGAAAAGAATAAAAAGTATAAATTTGTCAAAGGGGACATATGCGACGCGAATGTTGTCAATGAGCTAGCAAAAAATAATGGTGCAATTATCCATTTCGCAGCAGAGACCCACGTCGACAGGTCAATTATTGAATCCGGGTCTTTTGTAAGGACAGATGTCCTTGGTACACATACTCTTTTGGAAGCAGCTAAAAAATATAAAATAAAGAAATTTTTACAAATCAGTTCGGATGAGGTTTACGGCAGCATAGAAAAAGGATCATTTGATGAAAATTCCCCATTGCAGCCGAATTCCCCCTACTCTGCAAGCAAGGCAGGGGCAGACATGCTTGTAAGGGCATATAATCAAACATTTAATGCTCCGACTTTGGTAACCAGAAGCTCAAACAATTATGGCCCGTACCAGTACCCAGAAAAATTCATCCCTTTGTTTGTGACAAATCTTTTGGAAGGGAAAAAAGTACCCTTGTATGGCGACGGATTAAATGTAAGGGACTGGCTTTTTGTCCTAGATAACTGCGAGGCAATTGATACAGTATTCCACAATGGGGCTGTTGGAGAAATTTATAATATAGGCGGAGATTGCGAAAAAAGGAATATTGATGTTGTGAAGATGATTTTAAACAGCCTGAGGAAAGATGAAGGCTGCATTGAATACGTCAAAGACAGGCTGGGGCATGACAGAAGATACTCATTAAATTCTTCAAAAATAAAAAAACTTGGATGGAAGCCAAAAACCAGATTTGATGACGGCCTGAGGCAAACGATTGAATGGTACAAGGCAAATGAAAAATGGTGGAAGCCATTAAAAAAATGAGAGTTCTTATAACCGGCAGCAATGGCATGCTGGGCTCAGACATTGCTGAAGAATTTAAAGAATTTGAATTGTTTGCATTTGACAAAGATGAACTTGACATAACAAAAAAAACTGAGATTATTAAGAAAATCAATGAAATCTGGCCCAATATAGTCATTAATTGCGCCGCCTACACTGATGTTGACGGCAGCGAGGCAAACAAAGGTACTGCATTGCAGATCAACGCTTACGGCGCAAAAAATGTTGCAGAAGCCTGCAACAAGGCAAATGCTGCCTTGATTCATTTCAGCTCTGACTACGTTTTTGGCGGAAATTCAAAAAATGGATACAAAGAGGATGCAAGTAAAAATCCAATAAGCCATTATGGCTACTCTAAGTCCTTAGGCGAAGATTTGATAATCAAATCAACAAAAAAATATTTCATAATAAGGTCGTCATGGCTTTTCGGAAAAAATGGGGAGAATTTTGTCAATGCCATACTAAAAAAATCCAATGAAAAAGAGATAAAAGTTGCGGACGATCAGATTGGAAGCCCCACTTACACCAAAGACCTTGCCAAAGCCACAAAAGAATTTCTGGGAAACGAATATAGCTATGGAGTATACCATGTAACAAATTCCGGCTATTGCAGCTGGTTTGAGTTTGCAAAGGAAATCTTGAGATTATCAAATTCAAAAGCGAAAGTCGTTCCCATCACTTCAGAAGAGCTCAACAGGCCGGCAAAGAGGCCAAAATGCTCGATACTCCTAAACACAAAGTTTAAAAACAAATTGCCATTTTGGGGAACTGCTTTGAAGGGATATTTACTTGACAAAAAAGGAAGTATTAAATAGCTGTTATTGCCTATTTTTCTAATAGGGGTGGATATTTAATGAATCTAAACAAGTCTTTAGTTCTAGTTCTGCTTGTAATCGCCATACTGACATTCACCGCAACAAGCCAGGCACCTCCGCCAACCACCATAAGCATTGAGGAACTAAAAACTTGCAATACTATTTTTTACAACGAAACACAGCCAGTTTATGGAACATGCGTATATTACCACAATGCAACAAGCTGCTTAAATGCAACAGGCCCTGACACAGACTGCTCTGTGAGCCAAACCCAGCGGAATTTCAGATGTCAAACTGGACAGTTAGTAACTAAAAGAAATTCAACAGAGTGCAGTCCCTTGAATAAGTTTACTGTTACAATCTCCAGAGGTTCCATAACCGAAAAGAAAGAAATAGATTTCTCAGATTGGGGAGCTTGCATTTACAACAAAGAGAATGATTGCATGGTCGTAACTTGCCAGTCAAGGTACGATGGCGCCAATGACGGCCAATTCCATGGATGCACGAGCGGCACAAGCTGCCAGAAGTTTGAGATTTGCGAAAATAAAATAAAAGTTTCCTACAAAAATTCCAGAGAAAATTTTGTTGAGGAAGACCCCACTTTCCACTTGGCTAAACTGGCTTTAAAGGAAGTGGAACAATGAAAAAGGCAATAGTTTGGAGCTTTGCATTGTTTTTATTGCCTTTATCTTATGCAGTAGTTCAGTCTTGGGATGTAACCCAGCAAAATGGAACATCCAGTATAATTGGATCGGGGTTCACAGAAGACACAGGCGACCCCCCTAATGTATATAACTGCTCTGGTGGGATAAATGATGGTAAGGATATTGCAGGTGATACGAATACTTTTACTCGGTGCTGGTGGAACCAAGTTTCAGATGGGGTACAAAATTGGTTTAACATAAATTTTACTAATAATTACACTTTCTATAAATATGGCTGGACCAGTGTAGGCACTGGCGGTGGCAGTTCAGGTTATTTTATGGAAGCTTATATTGGTAATACAAAAATCAATAATTCTTTTTTGGTTTCAGCTACTATTAATGACACAAATTATACCCTTTCAACACCTATAACCGGAAATTCGTTTAGATTTAATCTTACTGACCAAGCTGGTAACACTTTTCATAGAATTTTTGTAGGAGAATATCACATTTATGGGAATATTTCAGTGGCAACTCCAGACACAACACCCCCAGAAATAATAAATTATACATTGAGCACTCCAGCTGAAAATTGCACAAATTGGAACACTAATAAATCAAATCCCTGCTCTACAGATGATGTAACGCCGACTGTCAATATAACAACAGATGGGCCTGCATGGTGCGCGATTGGAGCACAGAATATAAACTTTAGCGACTATAACAATCTTGGCGTTAACAGGAATTGCACTGTAGGGCAGGGCACGAAATTTCTTACCTGCCCTTTGGTTACTGAAGATGAGTTAGTATATGACACATCCTACATTTACATAAGCTGTGAAGACAATAGTAAAAATCAGAACAGAACTAGCACAAGCGGGGCTTTAAGCTTGAGTATAACCGGCTTGGAAACTGCTGGAAGAAATTCTATAGGCTTGGGCATCCAGAATGCTTTATTAAGCAATTACATCAATTATACGGATTTGCAGATTAATGCCAGAAGCCTGAACAATAGCCAGGTGTTCGGAACATTTGACAGGGCAGCAGAAAAAGGCAACAAGACTTGGGCATTTAATCGCATAGGAGTTTCTGACAGCAATGTGAATATGTTTAATATAAGCTCTGTCCTTTATACTATGGAGTTTGCAAATCTAACTTCCAGAAATCTGACAAATTTTACACAGGCATTGATAGAAGCGACAGACTAAGGGGAAGTTAAATGAAAAAAAGAGCTTTTTTCTTATTTGTGATTGGTTTGTTAATAAGTTCTATATTAACAGTTTTTGCTCAATGGGTTGAGTATGGCAGTAATCAAGAAGCAACACACCATCTTCCAGCTACAAATAATTCAGGCTTTGAATTTAATTCCTTAAACTTATCTATCGGACAGGACTTCGAGCTTGTAATAGCAGATATAGTTGGGGATAACAAGCTTGAAATGCTGTTATGGAATGACACCAAGCTTGAACTGATAAATTTATCATCTGGAACTTCAATTGCTGCATTTTCACTTAACGCAAGATTGTTAGGACATCCAACTTACTATAACAACAGGTATTATGCAATAGTAAGCCAACTAGATGCACCAACAGGTGCTTATTTCTACGAGATATTTGTTAATTCAAGCTCCTACAACGTAACATATAACTTTTCCATAAATGAAGATTTAAATCTGGGCAGAAGCGAAGGAGTCAAATGCACACTTGATAATGGAGTAAACTATTGTTTGTTTATGGATAGGAACAGCACTATTTACAGAGTTAATTTGGATAACAACACATATACACAATTCCCGACGACAGATAGAAAACTTAATAATATAAATGGTTTAGACGTTTATGGCAATCATAAAAGAGTTCCTGCAATCGGCGACATAGGCAACGATGGCAATAAAGAGGCTGTTTTTTCTATAGTTAATGTAACTACAAACAGGCGTAATTTGCATTTGTTTGTCTATAAAATACATTCTAATACAAGCCTGACTACCTTTGGAGACAACGGTTATAAGAATTTGATGGCACCTCCAGAAGGCTATGGTTGGAATGTTACGAATCCTCTCTTGCACGATTTTGATGGAGGTGGTCCTGAAATAGTTGTCGCACATGAGAATGTCGATGGAGTTTTAGGTATTTTAGCTGCCAATGGTACAATTCTAGCAAGTAGTTCTGGGCAATATGGGGGCAACGGAAAGGGAATTGCTACTCAGCCAGCAATCAATAAGTGCAAATTTCCTAATTCTGCTAGTTTGAGTGAGGGAATATCAATACTGGCTTCGACCACTGAACAATCGGGTTATGCGATTGTATGGATAGCATCTAACTATTCGGCTGTAGCAAGAAAATCATTCAGCTGTTCGTCAACCTGTATTAAATTTGGCCAAGAGCTGGTAAGCTTAGATTTCATAAATCTGGATAATGAACAAGAATTACTTTCCACAATAAAATTTGAGGTTGGTGATTATAAACAATCTATATTAAATTGTTCAAATGCTACTCTGTTTAACCTTACATCAGGCGAAACCGATGTCAAGAATTTTGCTGTTGCTGATTATGATAAAGACGGCTATCACGACATAATCAGCACTTCTTTGCCTAAGACTTCAATTTTCACTTTTAACCCGTCAAATAATACAGATGTGGAAATTCTTGAGGTAATCCCGATACAGGTTGTAAGAGATGTTGATATGGTTCTCGGCAAGACTGGATTAGTTAGGGTTAATGTTAGGAATAATGGGCCTTCAAGCGCAAATGCCAGTGTAACTGTCAGATTTGAAGGTAATCTATTGTATAATTGGGATAACAGCTCAGAATTATCAGTAAGAAAGTCCATCAATATAACCAGAAACGAGAGTTTTGACTTTAGGTTTATACCAGGATCGGCAGGAAATCAGACATTTGTTGCTAATGTGAGTGTGAGTTAATATGGTTTTTTATTGAGTACAACTATTCAACGAGAGGCGATAAAACAGTAACTTCAACTGCAACATCAGGCTCATCTGAATTTAATTTAAATGGAGGTTATGAACTATGAAAAAAACTATTAAAAAAGAAAAAATGAGCTGGAAAATAAGGTTTTTAAATATTCTAAAACCAAATATAGTAAAGATTTTATTTACAATTATACTTTTAATAATACTCCCAGTTTATCCATGTAAAATTGGAGTTATCTGCGAGTCTAAAGGCAGTGCTGATTGTACTCAATTAAAAATGAATTTTTTTACTTTGCTTGAAGTAAAAGAAATGCAAAACCCCCTTTGTATTTATTCATTGCTATACTTTCCTGTTATATTAGCTTTAGTTTATATTTTAGTATCAATCATTGTATTTGTCATTAGAAAGAAAAATTGTATAATTCCGAAATTAATTGACACTTCTACAG